>Ga0209588_1000005_pt1 | contig 197989 bp, 185 predicted proteins | sample Rivendell_Oct201_10_FD_188351 | JGI IMG/M metagenome (GOLD analysis project Ga0209588, IMG submission 188351) | Vadose zone soil microbial communities from the Eel River Critical Zone Observatory, Northern California, USA -... | ecosystem: Host-associated > Plants > Roots > Rhizosphere > Soil ...
GTCTGCCAACAGAACTCCGTCAACCTCCGCCCGAACGACAGCCGTCACTACCTGTCAGCCCCCCTGTAAACGCGAAAAGATGCCCGTCACCCTACAGTCAACTGTCAGCGATGTCTTGACTGGTTCCATTGGGATCGCCCGGACGGTGGGACTGGTTCCGCACTTGACACCCACTTACAATTTACTTTAGACTCACTACAAACTCAATGTGAGCTCGAAGCACGTTCCGCGTGAAACCAGCAGAGACCGAATTAGCAGCGCCGTCGGCACGAGCGGTCAACGCAGGCGGTTTCGACTCGGATCGGTGTAAAACGGTGCAGACGGAGCCAGATCGACCGACTCGGCTCGTACCTCTCGGGGAACTTCCCAATGAGATCCCAGCTCTTAACGAAGCGCGCGATACAGGAGTCGAACCTGTGGCCTTTGGCTCCGGAGGCCAACGCTCTATCCAGCTGAGCTAATCGCGCAAGAAGGCAAAGGTATGCCGCGCCCGCGGGCGCGCAGTCAAGGCCGAACGTCGCAGCCCATCGGCCCCAACTCGCGGGACTACGGAATGGGGAGCGCTCTTAAGATCCGGCCGTTGGGAATTTCGATGCGGAGCAGCACGGTGGATCCGGACTTCGCATCGCGCAAGATCCGGTTGAGATCGCGCGCGTTGTTGACCAGCTTCCCGGCGGCTTCGATCACCACCATCCCGGGTCGTAGGTCCGCATGGTCCGCTGGAGACCCCGGTTCAACGCTGGTGATCACGGCGCCCTTTTTGCTGGGCGCACCTTGCACCTGCCGGGCATCCTCGAACGCCAAGCCAAGCTTGTCGCTCTGGCTTGGCGCGCCGCCCTCCTCGCCTCCGCCAAAGCCGGTGCCGAGCTCGTCTTCGGGGGGCCGCTCGCCCAGCTTTAATTTGAGATCCTGCTTCTTCCCACCGCGATAAATCGTCAGAGTCACCTCGGTGCCGGGCGACTTGAAGCCAACGCTTCGAGTCAGTGCCCGGTTCGAATCCACCGGGTTACCATCCACGGCCACCACGACATCCTCGGGTTTGAGGCCCGCCTTCGCTGCGGGTGTGTCGGGATTCACGTCCGAGACAACGGCCCCGCGGCTTACCGGCACGTTCAGGCTTTTCGCCAGCTCGGGCGTGAGATCCTGAACGGTCACCCCGAGCCATCCACGTCGAATCTTCTGGCCCTTTTCCAGCTGCGGCAGCAGCAGCTTGGCCATGTTGGATGGAACCGCGAAACCGATCCCGCTTCCGCCGCCTACGATCGCAGTGTTGATCCCGATGACCTCGCCCTTCATGTTGAACAGCGGCCCTCCGGAATTGCCCGGGTTGATCGCGGCATCGGTCTGTAGAAAGTCATCAAAGGGGCCAGCGCCTATCTGCCTTGCGCGCGCTGAGATGATTCCGGCGCTCACGCTGGACGCCAGGCCGAACGGATTGCCAATCGCCACCACCCAGTCGCCAACCTTGATCGCGTCCGAGTCGCCCAATGTCGCGACCGGCAGCTTCTCCAGCTTTCCCTTCAGCTTGACCACCGCGATGTCCGTCAGCGGGTCGCGTCCCAAGACCTCGGCATCAAAGGCGCGACCGTCCTCAAGGTGGACCCGGATCGCGTCCGCGCCCTCCACCACATGGTTGTTGGTCAAGAGTGTCCCGTTGGGATGAATGATGAAGCCGGAGCCCGCCCCCTGGCGGATCTGCGGCGGAGCTTCTCTTTGACGTCGGTTCGACCGAGGATTTTGAAACCCGAAGAATCTCTCGAACAGATCAGAACCGTCCGAAAGCGCGGGCCCTTTCACGCGCGATTGAACATCCACATTGACCACCGCGGCTTTGACCGCGTCCACCAGAGGCGCCAAGGAGGGCAGTGCTCCCAGCTGTCCAGAGGGCGCGCCAGCGCTCACCGAGGAGCTCGCCGCACTGGGAGAAGCAGCCCCGGAGCCCCCCACCCCAGCGCTTTTCGCGGTCGCTCCATTGGAGCTACTGCCGCAACTGGCGCCCACCGCCAGGGCGAATACTGCCAGTGCAAGGATGCCAGGGCCCATCGCCGCGGCTGGGCGGCTCAGTCGTTGTTTCTTGAGTTCCATTGGGATGACCTCGAAATCATTGAGGATTTAAGCACCTACCGCGCTGCTTCTGTACTCTACTTGCGGGAGCGCCGCGACAATTGGCTGCCCTGAACAGAACCAGCAGCCGAGCCCTGTCAAGCAGGAAGCTCGGGAATGTCCTGGCAATGCCGCGCTGTTGGGCACATTGGAGGGATACGGAAGGTGAAATTGACTGATGGTGGAACCGTTTCCTACTGAGCTGCGCGTCGCTAATGAATCCGAGTTGGAAGAAGACATCCCCGATGCCCCTCGGATGCTCTTTTGCGTCTACTACGAGCGCTGCCTCAATTTTGCGGTGAAGCAACGCTGGGAGAATTGGACCTGCGCTCACTGTTCGCTGGCAAATCAGCAAGCCAGGCGGCCCCGCGTTCACGACTTTGCAAGCTGTGGCAGAAAAGAAAACAGCTGGGCGTGACGGCTGTTAGGCTGAGGTGCGCCTCGGAGGTGCTTCTTGGCCGACAATTCGCACAAAGACTTCGTGATTCCGACCAACCGGCAAATCGTCACGCGGGAACCGGAGCGATCCGCCAAGGAGTGGACCCCGTTGTTCCCAGACGTCAACTGGATTGGTTTCCATGACATGGCTCCGGCCATGGTTCCGCCCGATTTTGGCTGGGGCTCCAGCCCCAAGCAGCGCCAGGAGGAATACGGCAGCAGCGCCGGTCGGCTTCCGGTCGAGCCATCGATTGAAAGAGAGTCGACAACCGCCGACGAAAAGGTCGAGGAAGCGTCGAAGGAATCCTTTCCGGCAAGCGATCCTCCGGCGTGGATTCCGAGCACTACTAGTCGTTGATCGTCTTCAGTGCTGCCGCCCAGCGAGTCCCGTGATTACTCAAGGCGAGTGCGCGCTTCTCAAATTCTGGCTCGAGCTGACAAGGCATCGCTGGTGATTTGCTCATTGGCGACGATCCTTGCGGGCTCGGCGCCTTTTCTCGAGTCCCCCGATGATGAGCCGATTCCGATTGGGTTCGCTCTGGTGGCGCCTTTTGTCGCGGTTGTGTTCTGCGCGGCGGTCGCGTTGTTGTTCGTGAAGCGCCTCAGGGGCGGCATCGTACGTGCGTTGTTGGCCGCTGGAGCCGGCGCACTGGCGATCGCCGGGATTGTCTACACTAAAAGCGTATCGCCACCCCTTTTGGTGATTGCCTACTGGTTGCCGGCGGTGCTGAGTCTGACCGCGGCGTGGATTCTCGAGTGGAGCCACCTAGCCGCGAGGCGCGCCTTGTGAGCGAGCCGAAATCAGCGGTGCCTCAGTCCCTCGTGATTCTTTCGCGGTCGCTCCTCAAGTCGACGCATTTCCCCGCGACGCTCGCGCTCACCGTGCGATTGGATGAATCGCTCGAACGCTTCGTGCCGATGGAGAAGAGCGGGCTCGCGCGTCATTCCCTCGCGATGCACGCGCACCGCCTCGCCGGCGCTGATTTCCTGAGCATTACCTCGCTCGTTCGGACCCAAGCCGCGTTGGCTGACGGCGACCCAACCCTCGTCGACTTGCACGCGCGATTCTGCTTCCTTCGCCGATCCCACCAAGACGTCGACCTGAAATACCGTGCCTCGAACGCCGGCGACCGCGCGCTCGGTCGCGACTTCGAACTTGGCGTCCGATCCGCCCAGTGCCCGCGTCACATTGCACCACACCGCTCCCAACAGGAGCCACGCCGAAAACTGTCGATGGTCGAGCTGCTGGAAGCTCGCTTCGTCAATCCGGATCTGGCTGCCGGAAGACAGAATCAGAATGCTCTGATCCGTCAGGGTCAGCTTCACGCTTCCTGACTTCACCTCGATCACATCGCGGAGCTCGATCTGGCTGCCGACCTTCAGGGCCAAGGGGTTGCCTTCCGCGGGAGCTCGGGTCGCTTCGCCATCCATCGCGGTAACCGCGCCGACTTGCGCCAGCGTGAGTCGAAGCGGCGCCACGATCAACACCATCGACGCAAATCGAGCCAGGTCGCGACTGCGCATCGAAACCTCCAGCTGGGCTAACCCGCTCCGGCGTGCTCGGTTGCGCGTTGAGCAGGGCCTTCCGAACGATAGCACGTGCGCGGGTGCGCGCTTGGACTACCTGCGCCCCTGCGCAAATGCGAGCAGGCACGAAAGGCTGTGCTGGAGGCCTTAACTAGCCGGAGCGCTCGTCAGTCGGAAGGAACCCAGAAACGTTTGCGCGTCGGCGGGTTCGGCGCCGGGCGGGTAACTCGTCACCAGGGTGTACACCTCGTCCTTCCCCTCGAGAATTCGAGCCGAGACGCGCCGCTGGCTGGCCGGTACATCCGCGGTGAAATCCATCCCCGGCATCTCCCCGACGGTGATTTCCTCGGACGAGAGAAGCTGCCCATTGAAACTCTTCACCAATTCATCACGCGAGCTGGTGAGCAGCGCCTTGGGATTCGATTTGGAGAATGCTCCTGGCTGGAACTTGCTGTAGCTGACCAGATAATTGATGTTCTTCACTGAGTCGGATGCTTGCGTGACGTGGATTTCCACCGGCCCCTGCGGCGTGTCGCGCATCTGTTGACCGTGGGTAACGTTTGGCGGAGCCAAGACCGAGAAACCACCGGGCGATGTGTAGGGGACCAGGCTCTGTCTCGCGGGCGCGGCCGGAGGGGCTGCCGAACTCGGCGGCGATGCCGCAACCGGAGCGGACTTATTGCCATTAGAGCCAGTTGCACAACCTGCGATCCAGACCAACCCAACCATGAAAGCGAGCGCACGCATCTTGTTAGTACACCTCCCGATAACCGGAGTTTGCACACCGAGCGGCAAACCGCAACCCACGCTCGGTGAGAAACCAAGAGCTCGCTTTTACGGCTTCGTCCCACGAACAAGCTCGTCGAGCAGCGAAGTGTCTACCATTCCACCGACGTCGGCGCTGGGAACGAACCCGAGCTCCTGCGCGTGCTTGGCGGCCAATGAAAGGACCTGCGGCAGCGGCCTGAGCGCCGGCTGGAGGCGAGAAAAAGCATCCGTGAGGACGGGCAGCGGCAAGGCCTTGCCGGTCAACTGACCGAAGGCATCATTGGCTCTGCGGGCGAACCCATCCGGGGCTTCGGTCCACTGACGGGTCAGTTCAACGTGGGCGCGCAAGAGGGCACGGACGTCATTTCCCCGGGCTTCGAGAAATGGTTTGGTGGTCACCAGCAAAGTACTGTGGAACACGCGGTTCGGCCAAAGGTCCCGCTCGTCGAGCAGAATGTGGGCGCCTGCTTCCGAGATCAGCCTTGCTCCCCACGGTTCGGGAACCCAAGCCGCTTCCAGTTTGCCAGTGAGAAAAAGCCCCAAGATGTCGGCGTTGGCAAGGGGAATGACCGTGACATCTCCCTTTGAGTCCTCGGCAATCTTAAGTCCCTGAGCCTTCAGCCAATACCGAAGGGCGATGTCTTGCGTGCCTCCAAGCTGCGGCGAGGCCACTTTCTTGCCCTTGAGGTCCTGCGGGGTCTTGGCGGTTTTGGCCACCAGAACGGCGCCGCCGTCGGCCGCCGCGGCAATCACCCTGAGCTGTCGATCGGCTTTGAGGTAGAAGATGATTGCGGGGCCGGTGCCGACGTACGAGACGTCGAGCGAGCCTGAGGACAACGCCTCCATCGCGGCCGGTCCTGCGTTGAACTGAATCATCTGCGCTTTGGTGTCGCCCAATTGCCGGGCGAAAGTCCCCTCCAAATTTCCGACCAGCGCCTGGCTGTGGGTGATGTTCGGGAAAAACCCAATTCGTACCAGGCCTGGAACAGCGCCCTTCGAGCTTTTGCAAGCGCCGATTTGCGACGCGCCGGCAGCGAGCAGCAGCAGCGCGCATCGCCTGAGGTGAAGTGCCATCGGGCGCTAAGTGGTGGGGACCAATCCCCAGCGTCGCCGAATTCTCAGCTCGACCGTCTGAAAGAGAAGTCGGTCCACGGAAGTGCCGATCAGGATGATCGCCAGCATCACCGCCATCACCTGCGGCACTTCCATCAACTCGCGGCCGGTATTCAGCAGCTGGCCCAAACCCCCCGAGATGAACAGCAACTCGCCGGCCATCAGGGCTCGCCAGGCAAAGCTCCACCCGAGCTTGAGCCCGGTCACGATCCCGGGCAACGCTGCGGTCAGCAGAACCCCGCCGTAGAAACGCAGGCCGCGAATGCCCAGCGTACCGGAAACGCGCAGCAGCATCGGATCGATGCGGTTCACTGCGTCCTCGGCGCCGATCGCGATGCTCAGCAACGAGCCCATCACCACCACGAAGACGATTGCCGCATCGTTCAATCCAAACCAGAGCAGCGCGAGCGGTAGCCAGCAGATTGAGGGCAACCCTTGCAAGCCCATCAGCACCGGCTTCACTGCTTCCCGAAGCAGGCGCAAACGCGCCATCATGATCCCAAGCGGGACTCCGATCGCGACCGAGATCAAGTATCCTTGAGACATCCGGCTCAGGGAGTGCAGGGTCGCTTTCGCAAGCCGCCCATCAATCAGCATCTTCAGGAAGCTTGCGGCTACCGCCTCGGGTCCTGGAAACAGGTGCCGAGGCCAAGGGCCGTAGCGGGAGAGCAGCCACCAGCAGACCAGGATGGCGAGCGTGAAGCCGGTTTTGGACAGCAAGTTTCTGAACGAAGTCTTCATGTGATCAGGGACTGCCTTTCAGGCGAAAGACGCGGAAGGGGGTTAGCTAACACACAACCCCCAGCAAACCGGAGGTGTGAGGTGCAACCGCAAATCGAGAAATTGATGGAAAACAGGCAATTCGGATATGCCTCCTCTTGACGGGGTGTCCGAAAAGGGGCTGGCTGAATTTGACCAGACCTCGTAGCTTCTAGTGGGAGGACAGCGTGACGGGAAACGGACCGATTACCGTCGGAATCCTCGAGGATCATCGCCTGCTGTTGCAGAGCCTGACTTGGCTGCTCGAAGGCGCTGGCTTCCTGGTGACCGCGAAATCTGGAGAGATTCGCTCATTCTTGGCCCAGATTGCTGAACGTCCGCCGCAGGTCGCATTAATCGACTTGACCCTGGAGAGTTTCACGAATGCTCCGACGGCCAGCGGCGTGGACGTGGTGCGAGAGCTGCGGGAAAACCACCCCCAGATTCGAACCCTCGTGCTCTCCGCCACCCACACCACCGAGATGGTGGATCTCTGCTACCACGAAGGGGCCGCCGGATATCTCTACAAACTGACCGCGAGCCGCGAGACCCTGACCGACGCAATACGCGAAGTGGCGATGGGCAAGCGGCTCTTCCCAGTACAGTTATTGGCAAGCAGCGTGAGCGATGGACGCACCGATCGGCGGCCGAGCCTGCTGGACGGAGTCACGGACCGGGAGCGGGAAGTGCTCGCCTATCTCTCGACCGGAGCCGACAACGTGCAGATCGCCAAGTCCCTGGGAATCACCGAGCGCACGGTCAAGGCGCACGTCTCGAATCTCTATCGGAAGCTGCGAATGAAAAACCGGGTCGAGTTGGCGCTCCTGGCCAGGCAGCAGGGACTCAAGGTCCCGCAGCGGAGCTTCGCACCGGAATCCAGCACGCCCCCGGCCTCCCACGTAGGGCCGGACTAAAAGACGCAGAATTTGGGGTAGGTTCTCGCCTGGTGCCATGAGCGAGAGATCCGACTCGCAACCTCACGTACTGCTGGTAGACGACAACCCTGCTTTCGTCGAGAACCTCGCCGAAATTCTCGAGGGACAGGGTTATGCGGTCGAATCGGCGGGAACGTGCGCGTCCGCCCTGGAGCGAACCAAACATGGGATTGACGTGGCGCTCGTCGACGTGCGTCTGCCGGACGGCGAGGGAACTGCGCTCGCGAAGAAAATCAAAGAGCTGAACCCGGAATCGGAAGTCATCCTTCTGACCGGCTATGCCACCCTCGAATCCGCCGCCGAGGCGGTGCGGGCGGGCGCCTGTGCGTACCTGCTCAAACCGTGTGCCACTCCTGAGCTTCTGCTCACCCTCGAGCAGGCGATGCGTCAGGTGAGGCTTCAGCGCGACAAACGGGAGCTGGCACGGCGCGCCCAGGTCGCGGAGAAGCTCGCGGCAGTGGGGACGTTGACCGCCGGGCTCTCTCACGAGATTCGTAATCCACTCAATGCCGCTGGGCTGCAACTGGCGGTCGTCGAGCGGCGCGTGGATCAGCTACCGAAGGAAATGCGGGTTCCCATTCTGGAGCCCCTGCATCTGGTTCGCGACGAGATTAGGCGGTTGGATCACATTCTCGAAGACTTTATGCAGTTTGCTCGTCCCACCCAGTTCGTTCCGCAGCCGGTAGATCTGGAGACGGTGGCGCGTAAAGTGTACAGCCTGCTCAAGGACGATGCGGATCAACGAGGGATTCGATTCGAGTGCACCGGCTCCGACAGGACGCGGGTGCTGGGACATGAGGAGCGGCTTCGACAAGTGATCGTCAATCTGGCCCTGAACGCGCTCGACGCGGCTCCTGCGGGCGGCTGGGTCCGACTGATCTGCGATCAGATCGAAGGGGACGTTGCTTTCTCAATCGAGGACAGCGGGCCAGGCATCCAGCCGGAGGCGATGGGCAGAATCTTTGAGCCATTCTTCACCACCAAGTCCACTGGCTCAGGCCTGGGCTTATCGATCGTTCATGCGATCGTCACGCAGCACAGCGGAACCATCCACGCAGAAAACGTCCCGGGCGCCGGCGCCCGATTCACAGTTCGGCTTCCGTCCGCCCACCCATGAAGGAGCTGCTCAGTGAGAGGAGAAGTCTTCCTCCTCGCGATCCTCATCTTCCGAGCCGGAAGGGGCGGCGCCCGCTCCGGCGCCATATTCCTTGAGACGGTACTGGATCTTCCGGACGCTGATTCCCAGCACGTCAGCAGCGCGCGACGTCGATCCGCCCACCATTTCCATCGTCCGCAGAATCACTTCGCGTTCAATCTCGGAAAGGGTTGCGCCTGGAATAAGGCTCTCGGCCGGACGGGTCTGGGGACGAGGCCCACGTAGGGTGGGCGGTAAGTCATCCGCGGTAAGTTGCCGCCCCGGCGCCAACACCACCGAGCGCTCGATCACGTTCTCCAGCTCACGAACGTTGCCTGGCCAGTCATGACTCAGCAGCGTATTGAGCGTCCCGGGCGCCAGGCCGCGCACTTCCTTGCCGTAGTTCTTGGCGTACTTCTCGATGAAGAAGTTAACCAGAGCTGGAATGTCTCCCTTTCGCTGGCGCAGCGCAGGCAAGGGCACCGCCACCACGTTCAATCGGTAGTAGAGATCCTCCCGGAAGCGTCCGGCCTTCATTTCCGCCGCGAGATCGCGATTGGTGGCGGCCACCAGGCGAACGTCCACCTTGAGCGTCTGGGTTCCGCCGACCCGTTCGAATTCGCGCTCCTGCAGGACGCGCAACAGTTTGATTTGCAGGGCGGGCGAAATCTCCCCGATCTCGTCGAGGAACAGCGTGCCTCCGTCGGCGAGCTCGAAGCGACCCTCCTTGCGGCCGACCGCGCCGGTGAACGAGCCTCTTTCGTGTCCGAACAGCTCGCTCTCCAAAAGGCTTTCCGACAGTGCAGCGCAATTCACTTTGATGAAGGGCTTGTCCTTGCGCGGTGACTCTTCGTGAATCGCCTGGGCAATCAGTTCTTTCCCGGTACCCGACTCCCCGAGAATCAGCACCGTGGCGCGCGAAGGTGCAGCGCGCTTGACCACCTGAAAAACCGCCTGGAGCTCCGGGCTCTCCCCGATGATGTTGGGAAAACGATACCGCTCCTGAATTCGAGCACGTAGCGTCTCGGCCTCTCGGAGCAGCTGCCTCTTTTCCAGTACCTTGTCGATCACCACCAGAACGGCTTGGAAGTCCAGCGGCTTGACCAGAAAGTTTTCTGCTCCCGCTCGCATCGCTTCGACAGCCGTCTCGATGCTCGCGAACGCGGTCATCATGACGAAGGCGGAGTCGTAGCCTTGCTCACGGGCGGATCGGAGAAGATTAATTCCGTCCATCTTCGGCATGCGGACGTCCGCCAACACCACGTAGGGAGCAAAGCCTCCGATCAGGCCGAGAGCTTCCTCCCCATCGGCGGCCTCGGCGACCTCGTACCCCTCCTCCACCAACAGCGTGCGCAGCGCTTGGCGTGCATTCTGCTCGTCGTCGACGACCAGGATCCGTCTTTTCGACATCGTGGTGGAGCTTAGCAAATCGACGGGCGACATCGCTCAGTCCAGGGAGAAACGCTTCAGCTTCATCACCGCAGCCTGAACGCCTTCCGCAAACGTTGGGTGCACGTAACGAGCATCGACGATCACACCGGGCGATGCATTGGCTTCCATCAGAGTTACGAAAATGTGGATCAGCTCGCCGGCTTCTGCCCCCACGATCGATGCGCCGAGAATCCTTTCCGCCTTGGGATCGAAGATCAGCTTGATCAGCCCAGCTCGCTCGTCGACTTCCACTGCGCGCGCGATGTGATCGAAAGGAAAAGTAGCAACCTCGTAGGCCACGCCCCGTTCTCGGGCCTCTCGCTCCGTCAGTCCGGCGCTTGCCACCTGAGGATCGGTAAACACCGCGGATGGAATCAGCCGACCTTTGCGCCCACGCTTCGATCGACCGAGCAGCAAGTCGAACAAGATGCGGTGGTCATCCCAGGCAACATGGGTAAATTGGGGTTCGCCGGTGGCGTCTCCGACCGCGTAGGTCCCTGGGGCGCTGGTTTGGTAATAATCATCAATCACAATGAAGCCCCGTTCATCCAACCGAACGCCACCCTGATCGCATCCCAGATCGTCTGTGTTGGGACGCCGTCCGGTTGCTGCGAGTAGATGTGATCCAGCGACCTCCTTGCTACCCCCCAGGCGAAGCACGATCCCTCGCGCGGCATTCGTGACGGCCTCCACTGCAACCCCAAGCTCGAGGCCGATGCCCTCGTTGCGAAATGCCGACTCCAGCTCGGCAGCAATTTGTGGGTCTTCACGCGCAAGCAGTTGGCCGACGCGATCGACGATCGTGACTTGCGAACCGAATCGACGAAACATCTGTCCAAACTCGCAGCCGACGTAACCTCCACCGAGGATGATCAGATGCTCGGGGACCTCGCGCAGCTCCATCAGCTGGTGATTGTCCAACCATTTGATCTGATCGATCCCGGGCAACGAGGGCACCGCCGGCCTGGCCCCTACATTGAGGATCACGATCTCTGCCCGATGCCGCTGACCATTTACCTCTAGCTCCCGCTCCGCCACGAAGCGGGCGTGGCCCGTCAGGAAGGTCAACCGGGCCGCGCGAAAGGTTTTCAGGATTTCCTCGCGCCAGCGGCGGACGACCGCATCCTTGCGCTTGACGATCTTCTCAAGGTCGACTTTGACTTCGGCGACCTGAACGCCAAGCCGATTGCTGGTGCGCGCGACGTGCGCAGCTCGCGCGCTGGCAATCATCGTTTTGGTCGGAGTGCATCCATAATTGATGCAAGTACCTCCTGGATCAGATCGCTCAGCAAGCGCCACCCGCTTGCCAACCCCCGCGAGCCGGGCGGCGAGCGGAATAGCCGCCTGGCCGCTGCCCACGATGAACACGTCGAAGTCCATCGAACGCCCTCCCCGTTGTCTCACACATCTCCGATAGGCAACACTGGAATAGAACCGCTTAGAGAGCGAAAACCATTGCGCGCAGGCAAGTCTGCCTACATTCTTCACCCTCGGAGCCGCGCGTACGCTAGTTTGAGGCCCCGTAACGAAAGGAACCAAATCTATGGCAGCACCGACTCGGCCGGTGTGGAAGCTGTCGGTGGGCGAGGAAGCCCCCGATTTCGAGCTGACCGCTACCGGTGACGCAGCTGGGAAGGGTACACCGCGCAAGAAAATCAAATTGAGTGATTACCGCGGTAAGAAAAACGTAGTCCTCGCGTTCTATCCCGCGGCGTTTACACCCGTTTGAACGGTGCAAATGCCCTCGTACGAGGAGGATCTCTCCGAGTTCGAGCGGCGAAATGCCCAGGTCCTGGGCATCTCAACGGATCAAGTTTTCAGCAATGAAGCATGGGCGAAATCGATGGGTGGTCTGTCGTACCCCCTGCTGAGCGACAATTGGCCTTATGGATACGTTGCGACGCTCTACGGTGTTCTGAGAGGCTCCGGCACGACCGAGCGCGCGATATTCGTGGTGGATAAACAGGGGGTCGTCCGCTACATCGATATCCATGACATCAGCGAGCCGCCTCCGACCGACAAGATCATGGAGGCGTTGGATCGCCTGCGCTAGAAGCGCTGGGTGTAAGGATGGCTGAAAAACCGCTCGAGCTGTCGCGCTACTGCATTCCTTACACCCCGTTTTCCAAGAAGTTGGAGGAGTCCAGGATTTGCCTGGTCACCACCGCTTCGGTTCGAGCCAAGGATCAACGTCCCTTTCAAGTCGACGGGGATACGTCTTATCGAGTGATCGAGGGATTTCTGCCGACTCACTCGCTCACCTATGACGATGTGCACTATGACCACGAGTGCGTAGACCAGGATTTGAACTGCGTCTTTCCGATCGATCGGCTCGCTGAGCTCGCGGAAGAGGGAATAATTGGGGGATTGACGGAAAAACACTTCTCGATGGGCTTCAGCCAGGCGCTTCGGGAACTGCGGGAGAGCACGATTCCCGCTTTGGCGCGAGAAGTAGACCGGATTCGACCCGACGCCGTTCTGTTGACCGGCGGTTGAAGGCTCTGCCATCGTACCGTGGTCACGGTGCAACGGGCGATCGAGATGACTGGAATCTCCACCGTTCTGATCACCGTCGAACCGGAAGAGAGCGCCCAGGCGCGTCCCCCGCGCGCATTGTGTCCCAAGGGATTCGGCGTCGGCCATTCGCTTGGGCGTCCCAAGGATCCCGCGCTGCAAAAGAAGATCTTGAGCGACGCACTCGGCCTGCTGCTGGAGGCGCCTCGGCTTGGGGAGGTCGTTGTCCGCGAGTATCGGTAGGCGGTCAGCCAGATTCGCCTAAACCCTTGCAACGCGCGGGGTTGGTGGTTGTCATCCTGTTGGAGGGGAGCCATGCCCATCACGTTTTCGGTCAACGGCGAGTCGCGTACGGTCGACGTAGACCCGGCGACCTTTTTGCTTTATGTCCTGATGGAAGATCTTCAGCTCAACGGGCCGAAGTTCGGATGCGGGGCTGCACAGTGCGGGGCTTGCACGGTGCTTGTCGACGGGGTGCCGATTCGCTCCTGTCGAAGGCCGATGTCGACGGTTTCGGGCCGTGAAGTCACCACGATTGAGGGGTTGGGCACGACCGAAAATCCTCACCCAATTCAAACTGCATTCATCGAGGAGCAGGCCGGGCAGTGCGCGTTCTGCATCAGCGGACCGATGCTCTACGGCAAGGTGTTTATCGATCAGAACCCTGGTGCGACCGAGGACCAGATCATCCAGGCGCTCAACGGGTTGATTTGCCGTTGCTACTCCCATCTGCGGATGGTGCGGGCACTCGTGCGTTACGCCCAGGAGGTGCGCCGATGAAGCGGACCCACGGAACCCGATTCTTCACCACGGCGGAGATCACCAACGACGCGCGTTTGGCATTGGAACGGGCGGGATTTTCGCGCCGTGATTTCCTGAAGGGAACCGGCGCGCTGGTGGTCGGCTTCAGCATCGCCGGCCGGCTCGACAAGTTGGGAGCATCCAATGCCGCATTGGCGGCGACCTTGGACGTCCCGCTGAACCAGGTTGACTCCTGGATTGCGATCGCGCAGGACGAAAGTGTCACCGGTTACACCGGAAAGTGCGAGTTCGGGCAAGGCTTTCGAACGGTCCAGTATCAACTGATCGCCGACGAGCTCTACGTTCCCCTCGAGCGGATCACCTTGGTCGTTTGCGATACCGCGATCACTCCAGACCAAGGCACGACTTCCGGCAGCCAGTCACACCCGACCGAGTTTGGGCCCAACGGCCTGCGGCAGGCTTTGGCAACCGCGCGCGAAGCGTTGTTTGCGATGGCCTCCGACGAGCTCGGGGTTCCGGTAGATCAGCTGAGCGTCCGGGATGGCGTGATTTTCGTGACCGCGGATCCTTCTCAGCAGGTCACCTACGGCCAGCTGATCGGCGGGGAGCGGTTCAACCTGATGGTGAATGCGGACGCGGTGCCCAAGGATCCGAGCCAGTACACGGTGCTCGGAACCTCGGTCCCGCGCTACGAGATTCCCGCCAAAATGACCGGAGAGTTTCAATACGTCCAGCACGTCCGGCTGCCAGACATGTTGCACGGCAAGGTGGTCCGGCCACCCGTAGTAGGAGCCACGGTGATCGACGTTGACGAGCACTCGGTCGAGCATCTTCCTGGAAATGTTCGCGTCGTGCGGGTCAATGACTTTGTAGGGGTCGTTGCGGACAAGGAATGGCAGGCCCTTCAAGCCGCAATGGTCCTGCAAGTGACCTGGTCCGAGGGGGTGGCGCTTCCACCGAGGGCCGACTTCTACAACTACCTGCGCCAGCAGCCCTCCCGGGATTCGTACACGGTGCTGAACGACGATGTCGACCAGAGATTCGCCGAGGCAGCGAGTATCGTCGCCGCTACCTATCTGAGCCCGTATCAAATGCATGGATCGATCGGCAGCTCGGGTGCCGTCGCAGATGTTCAAGGCAGCGGTCCGAATGGAACGGCTACCATCTGGTCCGCGACCCAAGGCGTCTATCCGCAGCGAGACAGCGTGGCGCTGCTGCTCGGAATACCTAGGGAAAATGTACGGGTGATTTTCGTGGAAGGTTCTGGATGCTATGGCCTCAATGGTGCTGATACGGTTTCTTTCGACGCTGCGCTGCTGTCACAGGCGGTTGGCCAACCGGTACGCGTTCAACTGACGCGCAAGGACGAGATGGCTTGGGGAGAAAACTATGGCCCGCCCTATTCCATCGACTTGCGAGCCGGACTGAACCAAGCGGGCGACATCATCGTTTGGGAATACGAGGGCTGGACCGACACCAAGGGCAACCGCCCAACCGCGACCACGCCGGGGAACATCATCACCGGCGCGCTCGCCGGATTTCCCACTCCGCCACTGGTCCCCGGAGGCGGTGACCCACCGACCAGCTACAGCAACAACGGCAACGCCGATTCTTCCTACGGCGCTGGCTGCGTCCGCGGAACCTGTGGAGGTACGGGGACGGTTTCGAGCGAGCGAATCCTGACGCACACGATTCAATCGCCTTTTTTCACCGGACCGTTGCGCGCTCCCGGCCGGCTTCAAAATACCTTCGCCAACGAAAGCTTCATCGATGAAATCGCCGCGTCCGTGCAGGCCGATCCGATCCAGTACCGCCTGCGCCACTTGAGCGATCCTCGGTTGATCGACGTTCTCAACGCGGCGGCAAACGCCGCGAACTGGGACACCCGCCCCTCTCCGAAGCCAGGTAATCCTCCAACCGGTATCGTTACCGGCCGCGGCGTCGCTTGCGTGCTGTACGAAGGGAACAACGGCTATTCGGCAATGGTGATCGAGGTGGAGGTCAACCAGGACAACGGACAGGTCACGGTCACGCGGGTTGTCACTAGCCAGGATTCCGGGCCCGTTTCAAACCCCGACGGGTTACGCAATCAAATGGAGGGAGGCACCCTCCAGGGAATCAGCCGAGCTCTTCGTGAAGAGGTCAATTGGGATGATCAGAAGATCACCTCGATTGACTGGATGAGCTACCCGGTTATCCGCTTCGGCGGCCGGCTCCCCAGTATGGACACCGTTCTGATCAATCGACTCGACAGGCTGCAAATGGGTGCCGGCGAGTGTTCGATTACCGTCGTCGCCGGGGCAATCGCCAATGCGATTTTCGACGCTACTGGGGCTCGCGTTCGCGAGCTGCCATTCACGCCAGAGCGCGTCCTGGCCGCGCTGGCCGAGCGTGGACAAATTCGCAAGTAACGCTTGAGCGAAGGCCCAACACATTCTTTTGAAGAGCACACCGGAGAGGTGCTGCTCAAAATCACGGCTCCGACCCTGCCCCAGCTTTTCGAGGAAGCGGGCCGCGCGTTGGCCGAGCTGATGGCCGAGCAGTGGACGGGCGATCCAGCCGCCGCAACCGAGCTCGTGGTAGTTCGGGCGCTGGATCGAGAGGCTCTGCTCGTCGAATGGCTCAACGAGCTCGTGTTCCGCTCGGAGACTCGCGAGAGGGTTTATCCGTACCTGCGGGTCACCGGTCTCACCGACCGCGAGCTTCAGGCGCAAATCCGCGGCGCAGTGCCCAACCTGCTCCGCACCGCGGTGAAAGCCGCGACGTACCACCGACTCCAAATTGCGCCGAGCACGGATGGTTATACTGCCACCGTGGTGCTCGATGTTTGAGGTTGGGGATGGAACGTCCGCCGCTGAAGAAGGTAGGGGAAGTCGTCTACGAGTTGGAGCGCGAGTTCCGCCCGGACATGCACGTTCCGCTCAAGGTTTTCGCCGATGAGCAGTTGATCGGTCAAATTCAACGCGATCACAGCCTTGAACAGTTGATCAATGTCTGCACCTTACCGGGGATCACGCGCACTGCGCTCGGAATGCCGGACATGCACGAGGGCTATGGTTTCCCGGTCGGAGCGGTGGCCGCCACGTTGCCTCCCGATGGCGCGATTTCGCCCGGCGGTATCGGTTTCGACATCAACTGCGGAGTGCGTCTTCTCGTTTCCCAGCTTCGTTTCCCGCAGGTCGAGTCGATTCTTCCTACCCTCTTCCATGAGCTCAGTCGAAACGTTCCAACCGGGTATGGGCGACAGGGCCGGTTCGGTCTTTCCTCGGACGAGCTGGACCGGGTGTTGAACGAAGGCTGCACTTATCTCATTCGGGAAAGAAACCTCGGCTTCGAAGAGGATCTCGAACGAATTGAATCAAGAGGAACCCTTCCCGGCGGGGACGCCTCGTGCGTGTCCGAGCGCGCCAAGCAGCGCGGAGCCGACCAACTCGGCACGCTTGGGGGCGGCAACCACTTCATGGAGGTTCAGAAGGTGGACGCGGTGTTCGACGACGGCGCCGCCACGGCGCTGGGACTTGCACTCGGGCAACTCACGGTCCTGATTCACAGCGGGTCGCGTGGTTTGGGGCATCAGGTGTGTACCGACTATGTCCGGCTGATGGATCAAAGGTTGGCGGCCCACAAGATCACGCTACCCGACATAGTCGGTACATGCGCGCCCCTCTCGTCGGGGGAGGGCAAAGATTATTTCGCGGCGATGTGCGCGGCCGCGAACTTCGCCTGGTCCAATCGGCAGATGCTCACTCAACGAGTGCGAGAGACTTTCAGCCGGGTCGTCGGCGCAACTTCCGAGGCGGGGCTGAGCGTGGTTTACGACGTGGCGCACAACATCGCCAAGCTCGAGCAATTCGGCAAGCAGACGCTATGCGTTCATCGGAAGGGAGCAACCAGGGCGTTCGGACCTTCTAGCGGCGAGATTCCAGCCTCCTATCGTCGCGTTGGCCAGCCAATCTTCATTCCCGGAAGCATGGGTACCGCGTCCTTCGTGCTGGTTGGAACCGATGAGGCAAAGGACATCTCTCTAAGCAGCACCTGCCACGGGGCAGGACGCGCGCTCAGTCGAAGCGCGGCCAAGAAGCAAGTCGTCGGACATGAGTTGCGCAAGCAGCTCGAAAGCCAGGGAATCATCGTTCGATGCCCGTCCAACACAGAGCTCGCCGAGGAGGCGCCTTTGGCCTACAAGGACGTGGAGCGGGTAGTAGACGTGGTGATCCGGGCAGGGATCGCGAAGAAGGTGGCTCGACTGGTTCCCCGCGGAGTCCTCAAAGGCTGATGTGTTAGATGCCTAGCACGAGCGCGGATCAGCCATTCGTCCCGTGCGCAGTCTCCCAGCGCCGCGCCACCCTGGCCGAGGACCCTCGACCCCCGCCTACAGGAGTTAAGACTCTCCCTTGAACAGTTTTCCCGGATTCCTCAACGGTTTCAGCCTTTGATCAAATAGTTCTTAAGGAGAGACGCTTAACTCCTGTAAGCACCCTCCGAACGTCTCCAAGCCAGGCTCGCTCAGCTGAGCTCCCGCACTCCGAGCTCGTCGAGGTGTCGCTTGAGATCGGCTGGATCTTCATAAACTCGATAGGCTCCGGCGCGGACCAACTCATCCTCACCGTAGCCTCCGGAGAGCAAGCCGACCCCCAGCGCTCCACAGCGGCGCGCCGCCAGCAGATCCCAAATGCTGTCACCCACCACCACGCATTGGACGATCGGAACTCCAAGCCGCGCGGCCGCCGTGAGGAAGAGATCCGGATCCGGTTTCGCGCGCTGTACGTCGTCCCGTGTCACCACCACCACCGACTCTTTCCGCCCGAGCAGCCGGATCGTTTGCTGCGAGCCCTCTCGCCTGCCGCTGGTGGCAATTGCCCAGGGAACCGATAGGCTGCTGAGCAGGTCGAGAAGATCGATCGCGCCTGGCAGCGGGCGCACCTGTCCGATCCGGCGAAGGTAGCCCTCCCGATGTAGCTGCTGCAGGCGTTCGGCATCTCCCGCTTCAACCGGGCGACCGATTTCTCGCGCCAGTGCTCTGACGAACAGGCCGCCACTCATCCCTACCCGCCGATGGATCCGCCAGGTAGCCAGCTCGATTCCCGCGCCCTGCAGCGCTTCCTGCCATGCAAGGACGTGCTGGTAGACACTATCCACCAAGGTACCGTCGAGATCGAACAAGAAGGCGACTTGGGCGCGCTCGGGGGCTTCGGCAGGCACGCGAGGTGTTCAACACCGCGGCCGGGGTAATTGCAAGCTACGCTTGGGGGCGCTTCCGCAGGCGACGCGAAGACTTGGCTCTAGGCACCTGCAGGAAGTCACAGAGCCGGCTGTCAGCGGTGCGGAGGCGCCGGGAGAGAATTCGGCAGATGTTCTGAAGGACGATGACGTAACTGTAATTATCCCGATGAAAGAGCCGATAGAGATCGAGGTTGGTGAGCGAGTACATCCGTGCCCCCTTCGTCACCCGCACCGTGGCCGATCGCGGCTGCAGCTCGATCAGCGACATTTCACCAAAGCATTCGCCCGCTCCGAGACGGAACATCGGTCGCAACTTGCCATTGCTCGATTTCCAGAGGACCTGCACTTCGCCATCGGCGAGCACGTACATCTTGCGTCCCAAGTCTCCGACCTGGAAAACCAGCGATCCGACCGGAAACGTCTCTTCCTTGAGGGTGCTCAGCACACTGCGCAGAGAGCGACCCTCCAAGCCATTGAAGATGGGTACCCCCTTGAAGAACGAGACCGGGACACGCTTCGCGAGAGCTGGCATGTGGAAAGAAGACCAATTCCTCCAGCCCGAAGCAAGCGCATCTTTTTGTGTCCTGAAGCCTTCGATCACAACCTCAAGCTCCCATTCTGATGGGGACATCCGCAGCCTCGGTCGGGCTCCGACAGCGCTGGCGTCGGTCGCGGCCCTGGCTCGCGAGCGGTCAGGGGCTGCGCTTCAAAGTAGCGCTCGCAAAGTCGCAGCCGGCGGGCGTCCCATACCATGTACGTGCCCAAGACGAGCTGGACGATGCTGCGCCAGACGTCCTCCCATCGATCGCGCAGACGCAGCGCGAAGAGCAGCAACTTGCGCGGGGGTGAACCAGATTGCCCGGTTCGGGGGATCAGTAAACAAGGTCCGCGATTGGGAATCGACCGGGTATGCGAAACCGATGAATAGAACGCGAAGCGCTTCACCATCTCCCGGGCCGCGGCCCTCATCGTCACCGGCGCCAATCCTTGGGCCGGACAGGGCCGGTTGGTTGCAATCCCGAACGGGATGTAGTTGGCCTCGCGTGGCGAGACGGTCTTCCATCGATCGGGATCGAATACCTCCGGATCCTCGAAACCCGCGCGATGATAGGCGGGGTAGCTGAAACAAAGCACGCTCCCACGGGGCAGAACGGTGCGCTCGCCGAGGCGGATCTCGGCCGAAGTGATGCGATGCGCGATCCCGAACAGCGGATACAGCCGGAGCGTTTCGTCGATCACCCGATCGAGGTAATCGTCGTCTTTGAGGTTGGAGGCGAGATGGTCTTGGACGTGCGGGTGCTTTGCCAGCGCCAAGAGCAAGTGAGCCATCGCCTCGGACATCTGGACCACCGCGGTGTTGAAGAACGTGCCTTGCAGGTAAAGGGCCTGTTCCCGCGCGGAGAGGTGCACGGGAAGATCGTGCGGCACCGCCCCCGACTCAACCTTGTCGACCAAGAACCGCGTCAATCGATAGCGCCTCTCCATGTGCCGCAGGCTGCAACATTTCAGGGCGGTGACCACGTCGTTGGCATTGCCCACGATAAGATCCCGCGCGCCGACCGGGCACGGCTCGCAGAAAACCAGCCGGTAGTAGAACTCGGCCCAGATCGGCATCATTAGATCGCGCAACCGAACGACGCTCACCGATGGCGGTGCCTGGCCGACGACATCCGTCACGCAGCGGGCGACCCAATCCTCCGCCGTTTTGCGCGGCAGGCTGAGAATCCGCCGCGTGGTGCGCGCAACCTCCTCGTACTCCTCCCCTGGCTCAAGATGTTCCTGATGAAGGTGAGCACCCGGAGATAGCCAATACCAGAACAAATCGGACAAAGCGGCGCCCCTGCTCCGTCCGTTTGCCGCGGGATGGGAGTAGAGGCGCTTGAGCTGGGCGGCGTCCACCAACTTTCCCGGGATCGCCATCCCCTCTTCGCCATTAATCCAAGTGAAAATCCGCATCCGCAAACCGAGCACGGCCGAGGGGAGCCAGTAAGGCAAGCTCGCCAAAAGAGATGCGCCGACGATGAGCACCGCCAGGGTTACCATCGCTCGTGAACCCGAAAGTGCAGGAGGTCGCGCGTCAGCTCATGTCGACTGCGGCACCCGCACAGGATGAGCGCCTGGGCCAACTCCGCGCGCAGCATCTCAAGGACCTTTGAAACGCCGTCTTCGCCGGCGGCGGCAAGGCCCCACAACACCGGACGGCCAATCGCCACCGCGGTCGCCCCGAGCGCAAGCGCCTTCACGGCGTCCGTCCCGCGGCGGACCCCTCCGTCCAGAATCAGCGGGACATCTCCCCCGACCGCGTCGACAATCGCCGGTAGCAGTTCCAGCGTCGCAGGAATTGTGTCGAGCTGTCGCCCGCCGTGGTTCGACACCTGAAGCGCATTGGCGCCACGGCGAACGGCAATCTTTGCGTCCTCGGGATGAACTACGCCCTTGAGTACGATTTTCAGGGCGGTGGTCTTTCGAAGCCAGTCAAAGTGTTCCCAGGAAAGGTCTGGGGAAAAGACGATCTGACGAGGCCGACCCGGCTCCCGCAAGTTCTCGCAGCACATCCCCTCGGGAAGATCGCGGAGACCGTTGCGCAAATCGCGCTCGCGGCGGCCGAAGGCCGCTGAGTCGACGGTGACCACCAGAGCAGCGCAACCCGCTGCCTCGGCGCGCCGGACGAGCGCTTCGGTGAATCCGAGGTCCGGTTGGAGGTAGAGCTGAAACCAGAGGCTTGCCTCCGGATCTACCTCACGCGCCGCGGCGGCAACCTCTTCGATCGCAACCGTGGAAGCCATGCTCACCGTGAGAATGGTTTTTGCGGCGGCGGCGGCTCGCGCGGTAGCCCGCTCTCCATTGGGATGCGCGAGTCGATGAAACGCCGTCGGCGCAATGATCACCGGCATCGACGCCTGGCATCCGAGCAACGTCAAGTCCAATTTGGGAGCTCCGCTCCCCCGCAGCACTCGCGGCACCAGACCGATCCGAGCGAAGGCAGCCTCGTTGGCCCGAAGGGTCATTTCGTCATCGGCGCCGCCGGCGATGAAATCGTACACAGCCGGATCGAGATGTTGGCGAGCCTCGCACTCGATTTCCTTCAGAGACAAGCTGTGCATCTCTCCAACCTCACGCCGCGACATCAGCGGTCACCGGGCTTCTTTCCATCGAACGCGCGAAGAAGGCGGCCAGGGGCTCGCGGTGCGCAGGGCCAGTCCACTCATTTTCCAGGTTCTCGGCGACGTGATGCTCGGCCACCAGCTGCTGGCGCCGGTAGAACCGGACCACCGGGTGGAGGTAGCGACCCTGATGTGAGCGTTCGGGGTCGTCCTGAGCGATCCGGCCGATCGCGATATCGAACGGATCCAGTTTGTCGTGATCCGGTCCGTATTCGAGGGAGATGGTGAAGTACCGCTCGGCGGAGCCGAATTCACTCTCGCGCACGTAATCGATCGGCAGCTCCTGGTAGTAGCGGGCCCTCTGGTCCTCAGAAGGGACGATCAGGTCGCAGAGAAAGCCGAATTGCTGCCACAAGCCGGACGTCCGATTCACTCGCTCGATCACCGCTTCCATTAGAGTCTGCGCGTGTGCTGGCAGGTCTCGGTGAGGCCATGGAATGGAGTGATACTTCTGCTCGAGCATCCGATGCAGGGCGCGAATCCCATAGCGAAAGCCATGAATGAAGCCACCGGTGGACTTCTTGAAGTCCCGCACCTGCATCAGCGTGCCGGCGAAGTACAGGTCCTTGACGTTGGTCGATTCCCACTCGGAAGTCTGCGCCGGAAAGCGATCCGAGATCACCAGCTCGGGCCGGCAGTCTTCCGCGAAAATCGAAGGATCAAACCGGAACCCGGTACAAACAATCACTCGGTCGTAGGCCAGGTTCCGCTTCACTTCGTTCGCGCGCGAAAAGCGTACGGTCACATTGTACGAACCGTTGCACCGCTCGATCCGCTCGACCGTCCCGTCGAGTAGTGCATTCTGCGACTTGAGTTGGTAGGTATCGAGCAGGTTGTTGTTTACCGCGCGCAAATGCCCGACGTAGTGAGACCTCCAGGCAAAATGCACTGAGCTTGGACCGGCGACGTGAATCACCGCCGCGGTCTCGACCAGGTTGTCGGCGGTCTCGAAGGCGGAGTTTCCTTTGCCAAGGATCAGGACGCGCTGGTTTAGAAAATCGCGGGGATTGACCGATACCGAGCCGTACAGCTCAGCCGTCTCGATACCCGGAATCGGAGGGACGTGGGGCTGAGAAACTCCGGTCGCTACAATCAGCCGCTTGGCCCCGTAGGAATGGCCGTTCTCGTCGGTTACGATGAAGCCGCCGTTTTTCGAGACTTTGACAATACGGGTGCGATACTGGATCTTGAGACGGCAAGCGGCGGCAAAATCGCCCAGATACCGCACCAACTCGTCCGGGCTCGGAAAATACCGCTCGCTGTACCGCGTGAACCGAAGCGCTCGATCCTCGGAGAGGAGCGAGTTCCAGTCCATTCGCAAATTGAACTCCCTATCATCCGACCCGGTGTGCCGCTTGTTAATCGAGATTAGGCGCTGATGGCGCGGAAAGGTGCGGAAGAAAGTTCCGGGCGTCAGTCCGGATTCCAGTACGAGATAGTCGCGCCCCGCTTGCTCCAAGAAGTACGCAAGCTGAAGCCCGGCAGGGCCCGCCCCGACGATCAGATACTCCATCGACTTCCTCCAGATTCACGAGATGACCGCGGATGGGGGTTCACGCTCCCTCCCGGGCCGCAGCCAATTTGATCCGCGCCGCGAATTCTGAGCGGAGGTAATCCGACTCCAGCTCGCTCGAGCGGGCCAGTCTGCGCAGGACCGGCGTGGTCAGATAAGTGGTGACCACCGCCATCAAGACCAACATGAAAAATACGCTCTTCGGAATCACGCCGAGGTCGTAGCCGAGATTGATGACGATCAGCTCCATCAGCGCCCGCGTGTTCATCATCACCCCGACCATCGAGGCTTCGCGCCAAGGCAGGCCGTTGAAGCGGGCCGCCAGCGTACAGCCCCCAAATTTGCCGACCACCGCAGCCAGCAGCACCAGCCCGCACATCACCCACAGGGGCCCGCCGGTCATCGTGCCAATCTCCGTCCGCAGACCGGTATAGGTGAAGAAAATCGGAAGGAAGAAGACGGTCACGAAATCTCGTACGCGCGCCTGAACCGCATGTCGGAACTCCGCTTCGTCGAACAAGATTGCGCCAAGAAAGAACGCGCCGAAGATTGAAAAAATACCGATCAGGTTGGTGGCGATCGCAGCCAGAAAAAGGAGGATCAGCAAGATTGCGAGACCGCTGAGCGACAGGGCGCCCTGATTCCTTCGCAGCTCGTGCGCAATCCACCTCTTCAGCAAAGGACGCACCACCCGTACCATCAGCAGGGCAAAGACGACCGTCTCCCCCACCATCAACGTCAGCTTGATCGGGTCGAGCGTCGAGCGCGCGATCGCGGTCACCGACGCAAGCAGAATCCAGCCCGAGGCGTCATCCACTGCTGCGGCGGAGATGGTCAGAGAACCGATCCGGGTTCGGTTGATGTTCAACTCGACCATGATCCGTCCGAGGATCGGGATCGCGGTGATTGACATCGCGGTGGCGATGAAGAGCGCGAAGTTGACCCAGCTGCCGCCCAAGCCCAGTGCGGCGTGCATGCCCTTTCCGAGCACGAAACCGAGGGTGAACGGCAGGAGGATGCCCGCGAGTGAAACCGACATTGCGGTGCGGCGGTTCTCGGTCAGGTGCCCAAAATCGAACTCCAGCCCGATCAGGAACATCAGCAAGACCAGACCGATCTGGCTCATGATCGCGAAGATTTGTCCGACCGACGGGTCAAAAACGCGATGAAACAGCTCGGGAAACATCCCGCCAAAGACCGATGGCCCGAGAATCAGTCCGGCGGCGATCTCCCCGCAGACCAGGGGCTGTCCAAGCTTCCGGAACAGAAGCCCGAAGAGACGAGAAGCAGCGATGATCACGATCAGCTGGATGACGACGGTCAGGAGAATATTCTCGGTATGACCGCTGGTTGGCGACACGATCGATCTCCTTCAGCGTCGCGCGGCCGTGATTCAAAGCCCGCATTAGGCTGCGTACGTCGAAACGATTGATGTTCAGGTCGCGCGTTGTCCGGCGCCCAATCACAAGACACCCGCGTGCGCGTGCCGTTGCACTTCCGGTGCGACGCCGGGCGTAGATCAGGAGGCGCGACGTCGCGCGAGCTTGCGCGAAAGGATCGCAGCGATCCATTTGCGCGCAAGGTGAAAGGCCAGGGCGGCGAGAAGTATGCCTGCGGTCCAACGGGCAAGAGTCGCCAGCGCGGCTCCATCCAATTTCGGCAACGGAAACTTCCACAGCACCTCACCGCGTTCGATCATCCAGTGCCAACCGGTGTGGGCCACGATCGCCGACGCGATGATCACCCCAACACGGCCAGCCAGAGCGTGGCGAAAGAGCAACGCAAGCAGAGGCAGCGTCACGGCAAGAACAGCAAGCTGGCCAAGCTCGATCCCAACATTGAACGAAAGCAGCGAGACCAAAAGATGCTTGCCGGCAAGTTGTAGGTTTTGCTTCAAGCCATAGGAGAAACCAAATCCGTGGATTAGACCGAACAGCCCGGTGACCAACCACCTCCGCCGCAGATTGGCCCCCACAATGTTCTCGAGGGCCATGTACACGATTGAGGCGGCAATCGCCGCCTCGACGAAGGGCGGAAACCAGGGGCCTGAGGGCGCCAGATTGTAGGCGGACCCGATCAGGGTGAACGAATGAGCCACGGTGAACGCGGTCACGATCGGCACCACCTCACGCAGACGGCGGAAGGGGATTACCAGGCACAACAAGAAGAGGAGGTGGTCGACACCACTCAAGATGTGCGCAATGCCGAGGCTGACGAAGCTTGCCGCGGCTTGGTACCACCCGGGATTGAGCACCACTCGGTCCGAGCGACTGGTGATCACCATCGCTCGACTCTTCTCGCCAAGTGGGATGTATCGAATCGCGAACTTCAGATAATCCTTCAGCTCCGGGGCGATCCTGGTCTGGATCGCAAAGCGCGCATCGGGCGAAGTCGTGGGATAGGTCAGGTGGGCGTCGAAGAAGCCCTGATCTGAATAGATGGAGAGGCCCGGGCTCGCCGGCTCCGCGACGTGCCGGACCGCTTCCTCATAGTGCTGGAACGACCGGTCTGAAGGGAGCGACAGCCGGCCTACGGTAGTGGTGGAATCCAGCAACCGGCCATTCTCCCAGAGAGAGATGTCGCGCTTTAGCAGCGCCACGGCTCGCTGGATGGCAGGTTCGGCGTTTGCCAGATCGATCTCCCGGCCGCTCAGCGGGAACCTCGCTGGAGTGATGACGTGGAGTGGCACTCGGATGACCAGATGCAGCTCGCGCGGTTCCACCTTGACGAACGCATTGATCACGCTCTCGAGAGCAAACTCGTGCGAACGAGCCACGTCCCGGGAGAAAAAGAGGCAGCCCAGAATGACGATGAAGACGAATCGGCGGGTGCTCTGGGTCACGGCTTTGCAGCTCCGGCGCCGCTGGCCGGGGCACATTCCCCCCGGCCAAGCGCTCGATTTCAAGTACTCGTGTTGCCCTCCAGCTTAGTTTCCACCCTCACCTTCACCGTCGTCTCCTTCAACGGGCACGAATTTCTGAACGCGACGACCGCCGATCGTTTCGCCCAGGAACATGTTGCTCTCCGAATCGAGCACAATCGAGTGCAGGAAGGTGAACTCGCCTGCGTTATGCCCGGGTCGGCCGAATCCCGCGAGGATCGTCCCGGCGGCACGGTCGAAGGTCCAAAGAACCTCGTCTCCACCATCGACGTCGAACATGAAGGTCTGTTGTCTATCCTTCGTGAACGAGACGTCCCACGCCGATCCAGCGGTATTTTGCCCCCGCCCCGGCACGACGTTGATGATTCGCAGAGGTTGGCACACGCGATTGGGAGGCTGCCCTGTACAGTTGGATGGGTTTTTCTCGAACACCTGGATGCGATCGCTGCCGCGATCGCAGGCGTAAATCAGCCCTGCGTTGCTGAGCACTACGCAGTGGGGATGTCCGCCGTCATTCGGTTGGAACTGGCCCGGCCCAAGGCCGGAGTTCCCCCACTGCCGCAGGAACACGCCGTTCCTGTTGAATACCACCACGCGGTGGTTGCCGTAGCCATCTGCGATATAGACGTCGCCGTTGGCGGGATCCACCGTCATGTTCGCCGGCTGGTTAAGCCGGGTCCTACTCGCGTTCGCGCCTGGATTGCCGCAGGTCCCGTTGGCAGAGTCGCAGAGACCTCGGGTCCCGATCTGGAGCAGCATCGTCCGGCCGTCGTGCGTGTACTTCTGCACGATTCCATCTCCATTGCCGGCGATCCAGATGTTGTCTTGGTAGTCGACGAAACAGCCATGCAGACCATTCGGCATGACGTTTCTGTTGCCAAAGGCGTTCACCACGTTTCCTTCGCGGTCGAACTCGATGACCGGTGGGGAGGCGACTGCGATCACATCCTCGGGAGCGATCAAGTTCCCGCGGTTTACCGTGAAGATGTGATCGTGCGAATCGACGCAAGTTCCAGCCACTTCCCCGGTGACCCACGGTTTGCCCGTGGCCTGATCATGGGGCAACGGTCTGGGCCAGGACGGATCGACCCGATAACGGGGCGTTCGTTCGTCATCTGCCGTTGCCACATTCGCAAACATGCTCCAGAGGTTCACCGCGCAGATCGCCGAGAAGATGCCACAATATTTTGTGACTCTCATTGCACCCTCCTTGTTTCGCTGTTGAGATTGCCCCCGAAAATCGCAATCTTCGTTTTGGTGTGCGCCTTCAAACGCAAATTGTCAATCCGGATGAGCACCCTCTCCCGGATTTCCGACTTTGCCGATCGCGCAGAATCACCCGGTCAGCGCCGTGTTTCCGCGCAAAGTCACTTCGACCGTCTGAAGATCAGGAAATACTGCCGAGCCAGGAACTTCGGCTCGCGGATCAGCCGAAAGCCTGCCTGTTCGGCTTCCCTCACGGTGAGATCGCGCGATATTCGGCCCTCTTCCCAATGCTCGGGCGGGGGCGTTGTCCGCGATGCAGGTAGCGATTCGATCACCGCCATTCGCCCGTTGCCTTTCAGCGCCCGACGAACCTTGCGGTAGAAAGCGACCCGATCGGTGATTTCGTGAACTGTCTCGCAGAGGAATGCAACGTCAACCGACGTCGGGGGCAGCAAGGGATCGTCGGCGCGAGACACGATAATTTTGATATTTGTAAGATTTTGCGTTTGCGCCTGATCTTCGAGGTAGGCGAGAACGCGGGAGTTGATGTCGACGGCGTCGACCCGTCCTCGTGGACCCACCGCTTTTGCAAAACGCAGGGTGAAGTACCCGATCCCGGCTCCGATGTCCGCCACCACGTTGCCTTTCCGTAACTCAAGCGCCGTCAACACTTCCGCGGGCATCTGCCATCGGTCACGTCCGGGTCCCCTCCACTCTTCAGATCGCGGTGGCTCAATCGCGGCGGCCGTTCGCGGCGGTAGCGATTCGGCGGGCGAAGCCAGCGCGGCCAGCGCAAATACGACGACTAATTGGGTTTTTCGGGCTTCGGCGGTCCTGGAAAATTTTTCAAGCATCGGATATGACACAGCGGCCAATGCTCGCATCCACCCGAGTTTGCCCGGCTTCTTGGCTCAAAAGTCACTCCTGGGTACCGGCTCTTGTCAGCTGCGCGATTGCTTCCACCGTTCAGGCCCAGCCTATCGCGTTCGACCCGCGGGTGGACTTGACCGTTGGGAACAATCCTGAAGCAGTGGCGGTCGGGCTCTTGAACAACGATCCTTTTCTGGACATCGTCGTCGCCAATGGCGGCTCCAATAGCGTTTCGGTCCTGCTTGGCAATGGCGACGGAACCTTCGCCGACCCCGTGAATTACGACGTTGGGACGTATCCCTGGTTTGTAGCTTTAGCGGATCTAAACGTGGACGGAATCTTGGACCTGGTGGTTTCCAACCACGACTCGGCGGACCTGACCGTGCTTCTGGGCGTCGGTGATGGAACGTTTCAGCTTGCGGGCACTGTGCCCCTCAGCAATATGCCGTTTGCGGTCGCGATTGCGGACTTCAACGCCGACGGGTTGCCGGATCTGGTGGTGACGAATCTGACTACTACCTTCTTGCTGATCGGCAACGGCGACGGCAGCTTCCTTGCGCCGGTGGAATTGGATGGAGGAGCCAACGCTCAGTTCGTCGCCACCGGGGATTTCAATGGGGACACCATTCCCGATCTTGCGGTGACGAACAGCCGCGGGACCGACACCGTCACCATTCTGCTGGGTCGCGGCGATGGCACTTTCCAGCGAGTCAACAGTTTTCCAATCGGTTGACACGCGAACTCCGTCGCCGTGCGCGACTTCGATCGAGACGGAACGCAGGATCTCGTAATCGTCAACGAGACCTCCAACGGCATTTCGTACTTGGCGGGAATTGGCAATGGCAGTTTTCTCGATCGCGTCAACTACCCCTTAGATCCGTTGCCCTTCTCGGTGGCCGTGGAGGACTACGATGGTAACGGCACTCTGGATTTGGCGGTTGCGGTCAGCACTGTCGATCAGGTGCAGATCTTTTCCGGCACCGGGGATGGAACGTTTCAATATGGGGACCAGCTAGCGACCGGCAGCATGCCCCACTTCGTGGTGGCCGGTGACTTCAATGGCGATGGAAAGCCCGATCTGGCCGTGGCCAATAGTGGCTCCAACACCATCTCGCTGCTTTTCAACACTACACCGATGATCGAGCCACTTTGCGCCTGGTTGCGCGGTTCAGGCTGTTACCGGTCTAAAGAATAAAGCGAACCCTCGCGCTGATCGCCGCTAAACTGCTCTCGATTGACTGAGGCTGGGAAACATCCTGTCCGCGACTGGGTGATCATCGGGTTGATCACGTTCGCGCTTGCCGAGGCGCTGGTGCGGCTGGTGCAGAGTCCCTCCGTGAACGGGAGAAGAACCTTCCTTGGGCAGCCGCTGCTGCCCTACCGGGCCGAAGGGTCGATCCTACCCGCGGACTTTAGAAACTCCACGGTCGGAGGCTATTTGGTTCCGGACGAGCAGACCGGGTGGTCGATCGGTCAAAGCGTGAAAAACCATCTCTATGAGTCCAACAGCCAGGGCGTTAGGGCACCCCTCAACCGCATCTATGCTCCCACGCCACCGCCCGACAAGGTGCGGATCGTCGCAGTCGGGGATTCCTTCACCCATTGCGATGAAGTGAGCAACGAGGACACCTGGGAAAGCGCGCTGGAAAGACTTCGAAGCGATGTAGAGGTCTTAAACCTTGGGATGCCGGCGTCAGGGACGGATCAGGCGCTGCTTCGGTATCAGCGGGATGGCCTTCGCTTCGCCCCTCAGATCTCGATTCTCGGGATCTGGACCGAAAACATCTGCCGCAACCTGAGCATCGTCCGTTATTACTTTACCCCTTATTTCAGCCCCAGGTCGGTGTTTTTGAACAAGCCTCGCTTTCTTCTCGAAGCCGGCAAGCTCAAGCTGATCAACTCCCCAGTCCTGCCGCCTGAGGTACTTGCCGAATTGCTGACGCGCCCCGAGGCGTTTCCGCTCGTGAAGGACGACTACTGGTATTCCGAGGCGGAAACAACGTGGAAGTTTTACCAGCACTCCGCCGTGCTGCGGGTAGCCGAGTCGATCTACCACCTCTACCAGCGAAGGAACCGACGTGAGGATCTCTACCGCGCCCAGGATCCTACCGGGATCGATCTCACGGTCGCGATCGCCAAGCAGTTCGCCCAGGTTGCATCGGCCTCGGGTTCCCAGCCGATCATTTTATTGATCCCGATGCGGCACCACCTTCTGGAGAGGAAAATGTACACGACTGAAGATGCCTTTCCTCTTGCCAGAGCGCTGCGCCACGAAAAGCTGGAAGTGGTCGACCTTGGCTGGCTGCTGACCAACGCGAACCCGCCGCTTGACCTTGGGGCGCTCTACATTCGAAAGGGCGGGCACGTCACCGCCGCCGGCAACCGGGTGATTGCGCGGGAGTTGGAAAAGAAACTCGCCCCGTTTATCGAGAAGGCCAAAAAACCCGATTAGAACAGGGCGTAGATGAATGGCGCGAGCGCACTGCCGGCGGTGAGCGAAATTGCGACGCCCAGCACCAGCAACAGGATGATCACCGGCATCAGCCAGAACTTCTTCCGGATCTTCAGAAAGCCCCATGTATCGTTGAGGATCGATAGGTATCGCATCCGGCCCTCCCCCCTTTTAGAACACCTTGCGGTAGCGCTCGAGGGTGCATTCACCCTCGGGTTTGTCCACCCAGTAACTCGCCTTGCCGTCCTTGAACTTCAGATCCAATGGCCGCCTTCCGAAGAGCCGCAGCACCAGTCCAATCGGGGTAAGCACCAAATAGAAGAATACCGAAAGAATGACTCGGGTCATCACCCACGACAGCACCTCGGCGAACTTCATCCAGAGCCGAAAGAATTGCCGCCAAAGACCGCGCAGCAACAGCGAGAACACCAGCGCAAGGCCCCCGGCGGACCAGGCGATTGACGCTCCGACCGGCCGCTGCTTCCATAGAAACCAACCGCCGAGCGCGGCGAGTAAGACGGCGAGGGTTACTCCGAATCTCGTCGCCTGTTGAGCTTCACTTCGCTTTTCCCTCGCCATGCAGCGCCCTTCCCTGGTTCTCAGTCGAGAACGAATTCCTTTTGCCAGCTCAGGTCGATCGGAGGCAGGTTGTCCTGGTCCTTCTTCTCGATCACGAACTTCTCCAGCACCAAGCAATCCATGTTGGTCCGAGTGAAACAGCGGTACGCATCCTCGGGGCTGCAGACGATCGGCTCGCCACGAACATTGAACGAGGTATTCACGATCACTGGGCAGCCGGTCTTCTCGTAAAACGTCTTCAGCAGCTGATGGTAAATCGGATCTTCGGTTTCGCTCACGGTCTGAATTCGGGCCGAGTAGTCGACATGGGTAATCGCCGGAACGTCGGACCGAAGCTGCTTCAGCTTTTCGATCCCGAATGCCCCGTTTTTCGGGACCGGCTTACGGCGAGCTTGCTGCACGTCGGCGACCAAAAGCATATACGGGCTATCGCAATTGAGCTCGAAGTAGTCACTGCACTTTTCGCGCAGCACGCTCGGCGCGAAAGGCCGAAATGACTCCCTGAATTTGATCTTGAGGTTCATCCGAGACTGCATCTCGGAGCTTCGGGCATCGCCAATAATCGAGCGCGCCCCGAGCGCGCGCGGCCCGAACTCCATCCGTCCCTGAAACCAGCCAATCACCTTCTCTTCCGCCAGCAGATCGGAGACCTTGCCGGTGAGCGCCTCCCAGGTCGGATAGCGCGTCGCTTGGATCCCCTTCTCCCGGATGAAGCGCTCTATCTCGCTTTCCTCGAACTTCGGTCCAAGCTTGGACGCAGCCTGGAGGTCGTGTTGGTTGTCGACGCTGCGCGTCCCATCAAGCAGCTGGTGGTGAAGAAGGAGCGCCGCACCCAGGGCGCCACCGGCGTCCCCGGCGGCAGGTTGGATCCAGATGTTTTCGAAAATACCGTTCTTGAGCAGCCTGCCATTGCCGACGCAGTTCAGCGCCACGCCACCGGCAAGACAGAGGTTTCTCTCACCGGTCAGCTTGCGGGCGTGATCGGCCATGTTGATCATCACCTGCTCGGTCACCACCTGGATCGAGGCAGCGATATCCATTTCGCGCTGGGTGAGCTTGCCCTCCGGCGGTCGGGGCGGTCCCCCGAACAGCCCGGCGAACCTCGAATTCGTCATCTTCAGCCCGACGCAATAATCGAAATAGCGCATGTTGAGCTTGAAGGAGCCATCGTCGCGGATGTCGATCAGCTCGCTGCGAATGAGGTCGACGTACTTTGGCTCGCCGTACGGAGCTAACCCCATCAGTTTGTACTCGCCCGAATTCACCTTGAATCCGGTGAAGTAGGTGAACGCGGAATACAGCAAGCCGATCGAGTGCGGGAAGTGAAGCTCCTTGAGCAATTGGATCTTGTTGCCCTTGCCCACCCCGATGCTCGAGGTGGCCCACTCACCCACTCCATCCATCGTGATGATCGCCGCGCTCTCGTAGGGAGACGGGAAAAACGCGCTCGCCGCGTGCGACTCGTGGTGCTCGGCAAAGAGAATCTCTCCCGCGAAGTCCAGCTGATCCTGGATGTCCTCCCGCATCCAAAGCTTCTTCTTCAGCCAAAGGGGCATCGACTTGATGAACGAGCCGATCCCGAGCGGCACATAGCTCACGTAGGTTTCGAGCAGGCGATCAAACTTGACCAGCGGCTTGTCATAGAAAATGACGTAGTCCAGCTCGCGCGCGCTGCCGAGGCCCGCCTCCTTGATACAGTAGTTGGCGGCGTGGATTGGAAAGTTGTGATCGTGCTTCTTGCGGGTAAAGCGCTCTTCCTGCGCAGCGGCGAAAACGGTGCCATCGATAACGATGCACGCTGCGCTGTCGTGATAATATGCGGAAATTCCAAGCAGCTTGCTCACGGGGGGGCGGAGATTATGGGATTGCCCACTCAAGTTCAAGGCGGTGTCCCAGGGTCCGCGACACCCCCGCCCACGCCTTAGCCGCGGGGACCTGAAAACTGATAAAAAGGATACACCGGAAAGAAAGGCGTTCGACGCCAGGCGCGTAATGGTCACGTTGAAGACAACCGATTTGTCGGATTACCACCCCGAGACGCAAGCGTGCCAGATCCAGTTCCGGACCCGAGGACGCCGGCACGCTTTTCACGGACAAATTCGCACCGTGAAGTGCTTCGAAGATAACGCCTTGCTGAAGAGGGTCGTCTCCCAGCCGGCACGGGGCGGAGTACTGGTCGTCGACGGCGGCGGATCCTTAGGTTGTGCACTGATCGGGGACATCATCGCCGACTTGGCCGTGAAAAACGGCTGGGCTGGCGCGGTAATTTACGGCGCAATTCGCGACGTTCTGGCGATTGACCAACTCGACTTCGGGGTGAAGGCTCTCGGGTCAAGTCCGAAGAGGAGCGGAAAGACTGGAGCGGGCCAGTTAGACGTGCCGGTCAGCTTCGGCGGGGTGACTTTCGTGCCTGGCCACTGGCTCTACAGTGACGAGGACGGAATTCTGGTTTCCGAGAAGCAACTGGTCACGTAACAGCCTGTGTTCAGTCGGGTTGCTGACGCTCAGTGCGTAATTCAGGTGCCGAGGACCTGCTGGCGCGCGGCGGTCAGGGCCTCGGTGAGCCGCGAGGCATTTCCACTTCCCTGTGCGATTTCCGCGGACCCGCCACCCTGCCCCTCGAGAATCGGCAGCACACTCTTCAAGACAGCGTTCATCGCCGCACCGGGGCCGGCGGGTCGCGAAAAGCAAAGGTGGACTCGCTGACCTTCGCGGGACGCGATCAGCGCCACGCGTCCGCGGGCGACCAGCGCCGTGGACAAAAGCTTGGCGGCTTGCAGTCCGCCTTCTACCGTCTCGGCGATCGGCCCTGAGGGTTGGGCGGCGACCAAAGCGTCCGCCTGGTGTGAAGCCAGCTGTCCCTCGAGCGCCTCGATTGCTTTGCGCCGCGCCTGGGCCTCTGCCGCCACCCGGGCCGCGGCTTCCCCGACTTCCGCCGGAGCCACGCGCAATGCATCGGCGGTCCGGCTGATCGTCTCGTTCGCCTGCACAAGCTGCTGGACCACGCGATTTCCGCAAACAAACTCTACCCGCGCTGCACGCGACCCCCAGCGCTGCGAGCGGAGGACGGCAATGCAACCCACCTCCCCTGTCCTTCGCGGATGCGTCCCCCCGCAGGGCGAGGCATCTACTCCCTCCACCAGCACCACCCGGTCGCCTTTGACCGGCTCCTTGCGTAGCGTCAGCCGAGCGCGTTCCTCTCCTACGAAGTCGCGAGCAATCACCGGAAGGTCTCGCCAAATGCTTTCATTCGCCGAAGCCTCCGCCGCGCGGAGCGCAGCGGGGCTCAGTCGGTCGATCGGGCAATCGAGGTCGATGGTGCAAGTCTTCTCGCCCAAGTGAAAAGAAACTGTCGGCGCCTGGTGAACGCGCAAGAAAGCGGCGGACAGAAGGTGCTGGCCATGGTGTTGCTGCATGTGATCGAACCGGCGAGCCCAATCGACGATGCCGTCGACTTCGCCGAGCGTCCACGTCGGGGCATCCACGAGATGAAGCAGTTCGCCATCGCGCTCCTGTGTATCCAGCACCGGTACGCCACCCAGAGTGCCCCGGTCTCCAGGTTGGCCTCCGCCCTCCGGGTAGAAGGCGGAGCGGTCCAACACCACCGCCAGCTGATTCTTGGACTGGAACGTTCTGACGACTCGGGCGTGGAATCGGGTCAAGTAGGAGTCGGTCAAGTAGAGGCGCTCGGTCATGCGATCCAACTAGTCTCGTGCAAGCTTATTGCTGCCGGCGTCGATCAACTCGCCAAACAGCACCCAGCGCTCGCCGTCGAAACGTGCCAACCGCTCCTGCTCGATTGGAAAAAAATCATTGGGCCCAGTGTTGATTTTGATGCCCGGCAGAAGCATCGGCAGCGTCAAGTCCTTGAGGTTCGCAGCCTGCTTCATCACGTTTGCACGGCTGAGGTTGTTTCCGGCCTGTTTGAGGACTTGAACCAGGGTCTGCGACACGCAGTAAGCGTAAATGTTGAATTGCTCGTGAAGGTTGCCATCCGGGTAGTACTTCTTCATCCAGGCGAGCCAGTCCCGGGTTGCGGGATCGTCCTTCCACTGCGGATCGTCGTAGTCCTTTAGGTAAAAGGCGGAGATGATTCCCTTCGAGGCGTCAGTGCCGGCGGGGGTCATAACCGTGGCGAGCGAAGTCGCGACATTGGTGAGAATCTGCAATGGCTTCCAGCCGAGGTCCGCGGCCTTCTTGATTGCTTGCAGGGCAAACTTCGGCGTCGAGATGTTCAGAAATACATCCGCGCCGCTGTTTTTCAGATTCACCATTTGCGAGTCGACCGTCGGATCGCTCACCTCGTAGCTTTGCTCGGCGATGATCATTTTAGCGGCGGCAGTGCCTAGACCATCCCTGAGGCCCTTGAGGTAGTCCTTGCCGAAGTCGTCGTTTTGATAGAGGACGGCGATCTTCGCGGCCGGCCGGTTCTTCAACAGGTACTCCGCGTAGATATGGGCTTCGGTCTGATAGGTGGGCTGCCAGCCCATGGTCCAGGGATGGCCCGTCGGATCCCCCCATTTTGTCGCGCCTGAAGCGACGAACAACTGCGGGACCTGCTTGTCGCTCATGTACTTCCAAATCGCGGAGTTGGACGCGGTTCCGAGAGACTGGAAGATGAACAGCACCCGATCCTGTTCCACCAGCCGGCGGGCCTGCTCCACCGCCCGAGGTGGGCTATATCCATCGTCGTAGCTGATGATGTTGATCTTGCGCCCGTTGATTCCACCTTCCTCGTTGAACTTCTTGAAGTAGGCGGAGATGCCTCTTCCGATTGTCCCGTAGGAGGAGGCCGGTCCGCTGTAGGGCATGATGTTTCCGATTTTGATTTCTTTGTCGGTAACTCCGGGATCCGCACCGAGCGCCTCGGCAACCGCGATCAGCATGGTGATGCATACAATTTTGGTCGCAACCATTGTTCCTCCCTCATTTGGGTTGGGAGTCTTCTAGCTCAAACGCCGATGGGGCGGATCCGGAAATCTCGAGCGGAACGAGATCAATACCCCAGATAAGCTCGCCGAACCGTGTCGTCCTGTTTCAGGATCGCGGACGCTCCCGACGCGACCACCCTGCCCGTCTCCAGAACGCAGGCGGTTTCTGCAAGCTCGAGCGCCAAACGCGCATTCTGCTCGACCAGGAGTACGCCGACCCCTTCGCGCTGATTGATTTCCTTTACCGCGCCAAAGATCTCGTTCAGTACCAGCGGCGCTACGCCCAGGGAGGGCTCGTCGAGAAGCAACAACTTCGGCCGCAGGAGCAGCGCGCGGGCGACTGCGAGCATTTGCTGCTCCCCGCCGCTCAGCGTTCCCGCTGCTTGTTTGCCTCGTTCCCCAAGAACCGGGAACATCCGATAGATCCATTTAACGTCGGCCGCCACGGATGCAGAATCCTTGCGCAGGTGGGCGCCGAGTTTGAGATTTTCCTCGACCGTCATCGAGGTGAAAGTCGCCCGTCCTTCAGGGACGTGAGCGATTCCCCGGCGGACAATCTCTTCGGTCGATTTGCCAGCAATTGATTTTCCTTCGAACCGTATTTCGCCCCGCCACGTCACCATCGCGCATATCGCGCGAAGCAAGGTGCTCTTTCCCGCACCATTCGCGCCCAAAAGGGTGGTGATTCCTCCTTCTCCGACGGAAAGATCAACGCCGTGGAGCGCCTTGATCCGCCCATAAAAAGCCTCCACCTTTCGAAGCTCTAGAAGCACCTTCATGGACAAGCGCTGCCCAGATAAGCGCGGACGACCTCGGGATCGCACCGCACTTCCGCGGGGGCGCCGTCGGCTATCCTCTTCCCGAAATTCAGCACCACCACCCGATCCGAGATCTCCATCACCAGGTTCATGTGATGCTCGACCAAGAGCACTGATACGTTGCGCTGATCGCGGCAGTCTCGAATCAGCTGCCCCAGAGCCGTTAGCTCGAGGTGATTGAGTCCTCCCGCTGGCTCGTCGAGCAGCAGAAGCTTCGGCCGGGCCGCGAGAGCGCGCGCCATCTCCACCCGCTTCAAAGTCCCGAACGGAAGAACCGCGACCGGCAGGTTCTTGACCGAGTCCAACGCCAAGAAGTCGATCAGCTCCAGCGCCTTATCTCGCGCGTCCCGCTCCTCCCGTACCGCCCAGGGCAACCGAAGTGCGCAGCTCAGCAGATCGCCATGGCTGCGAGTATGCGCCCCGACCATCACGTTCTGAAGCACGGTCAGGGACGGGAACAGGGCGACGTTCTGAAAGGTACGACCGATCCCAATCTCCGCGATCTGGTGTGACGCCAGTCGAAGAAGGGATTCTCCCTCAAGGAGAATTTCCCCTGATTCTGGAGCGTGCAGCCTGCCCAAACAGTTGAACAGTGTGGTCTTTCCGGCTCCGTTTGGGCCAATCAGCCCGGTGATGCTCCCCCTTTGCAGCTCGAAGGTTACGCTGTCCAATGCGAGCACACCGCCAAAGCGCGCGGTCAGAGATTGGACTGAAAGAAGAGGCGGCTGAGCCATTGGTGCGGGAAACGAGCACACTGTGCCCCAGTTTGCGAGCGCTCCCAAGCGGAAGGATGACTCGACGTATTGCAGCGCCGGTGCTACGAGGCGCCGCGGCTCACGGAACCCGGATGACGATCAGCGCACCAACCAGGCATTTCAAGATCGCGTGGGCCGCATTCAGGGCTAACTGGAACGTGTTCGTGCTCTCGGTATTCGTTCTTTTGGGTTCATGGGCAATTCTAGAGGTAGCGGTCACCCTGGTGAGCCGATGGGGAGTGCTTCCCAACCTCGCGCTGCATGTGATCTTCCTCTTCCTCTTTTCCGGGTTGCTGGTCGGAATTCAGAGCATGGCGCTGAAGGCGGTCAGGGGCTCCACTCCTGCCCTGAGGACCCTCACCTCGATGCTCGATCGAGGCCCAAGTTTTCTCCTCGCCCTCTGCTTGTACCTGGTGGCAGTCATTTGCGGCCTCGCATTGCTCGTGCTTCCAGGACTCTATATCGCGGTGCGCTACGCGCTGTTCGGCTACGTCATTGCGTCCAGGCGGGTGTCAGGGATCGAAGCGCTGCGCCAAGCGGCAAGGCTCTCGGAAAGGAATCGGTGGAGAATGTTCAGCTTGATGCTGATGGCTCTCGCGCTCAATCTTGCCGGCGCAGCGTTGCTCGGAGTGGGGCTGGTGATTTCGTTTCCGGTATCGCTTCTCGCCGCCGCGAACTTTTTCCGCAGCCTCCAGAAAACCTGAGTCTACGCTCAGATCCACGCGAGGGGTGCGAGCCCGATTTTACTGGATCGCCGCGGCCAGGATGTACTGAGGAAGCAGCTCGATCTCCCACCGGAAAAACTTCCGACCCTCGCCGTAGTCCCCTCCATTCATCGCCACCACCATATCGAGGTCCGGAATCACGATCACCAGCTGCCCGCCGTTCCCACCCGCGTAGTAATCTCGAACGACGCGCCCGCCCACCTGCAGTGGCCGGGTGTGCCACGCATAGCCGTAGCCATGATCAACATCGATATCCATCCGCTGTTTGAAATGAGCGCGCAGCGACAGTGACTCACGCACCCATTGCTCGCTGACGAGCCGCTGCCCATTCCAAACTCCTCCCGAGAGGTATAGCTGACCGAGCTTCAGCTCGTCGCGGGGACGCAGGTACAGTCCACCGCCTCCGTAAGCTTCCCCGGTAGGCATCAGGTTCATGAAGTAGGAGGTAATTTGCATCGGCTTGGCGAAGTGGGCATTGAAGAAATCGGGAATCCATTCTCCGGTCACTTGGCGAACCGTTCCCATCGCCAGGTTTGAATCGATCGAGCAGTAGACGGCCTGATCGCCTCCCGGATCGCTGACCATGGGCAAGTCCAGGGTGTACTTGTACCAATCCGGCTGCTTGTTTTGATTCTGCATGTTGTCCTCCGCCCCCGGGGCGGCGTCATCCGCATCATCGCAGTAGTAACCGGTGGTCATCTGAAGCAGATCCCTGACCTTCATTTTTGCTTTGCGCTGATCCCAGTTCGAAAATGGCTCGTATTTCTTGAACAAGGGATACACGGCGCTATCGGGCCCAAAAGTCGGGCTGTGGTCATGGACCATCCCGACCAGCACCGATGCATAAGTCTTGCTCGCCGAGCGCATGTCGTGCGCGCGGTGTTTCTCGAATCCGTAGAAGTATTCCTCCAAGACCAATTTGCCGTGGCGTGCAATCAGCAGGCTATGGATGTTCACCGGGTTGCTTAGGGACGGTGTCGCGTTGAGGATTTTCACCACCAGCTCGGAAATCCGACGCGCATCCAAACCCGCGTCCGACAGCGAGCCAACCTTCCATCCATCATTTTCAGCGATTGGAACTTGATACGCGTATTCGGATGGACTCGCCCGGGGGTAGAATCCAACGGCGGTGCTTCGGTCGCGACGTGAGAAGGCCAGCGGTGGCTGACCGTCGAGCACGCCGAGCCACAGTAATTGGTTGTCACGATCGAGCTTTCCTTCCAGCCGCTGATTCTTGTTGGAAAGGAGCACCGCCCCATCGTTCACTTGGACATCCCAGGTGCGCCCGCGGAACAAATTCGCTTCGGCGTTGCGAATAAAGGCGGTCAAACCGCCAGCGGACGAGCGATCCACTTGCAGATAGAAAGAGATTCTCTGCTCCAATGGATTCACCGTTCCCCGCCAAACTCGGGGAGCTACCTCCACCAACTCGACGGGGCTCGCATAACGGTTGTTGTACGGATACGGACCGGCTCCTTGGATCCAATGGCCGGCGATCTGCTTGCCTGCATCGCGCAACTGCCCACGGAACTCACCACTCTGCCCCGGCAGGGTGAAGGTCACAGTGCTATCCGCAGCTCGAACCGGGACGTCGAATCCTCCGATCCGCGCGCGCCATTGAGTCATACGGCCATCTACCGTCAGCTCTCCCTTGACCAATGGCCCCAACAGGCTCTCCGAGCCCCAAAGCCCAACCAGCTCGTCCGGCGCTCCCTTGGTCTCCGCGGGCCTTGCGCTCCGAGCCGATGAGCACGCGCTCAAGCACACAAGGCAACCCATGAGAAGGGGTGAGTGAAGTCGCTTCAGTCTTAATGCTAATTGCATCGGGACAGTTTCCACCGGATCTAGAATTGAGATCTTGTCCCTGCTGAGCGGATTTGTCAGTTTTGAGCGCACCGGAAGCGGCGGTTTCGACGATAATCGCCGGGAGACATCCCAAAGTATCGCCTGAACGCTTTGGAAAGCTGACTCTGATCCGAATAGCCTGACTCCAGCGCTGCTTCGGTTAACGAGAGTTGCGGGTTCGAGAGCAGTGACCGCGCTCTTTCCACCCGACAGCGACGAAGGTATTCGCCAGGGGTGCAGTGGAAGAACTGCCGAAAGGTTCGGACAAAGTGTACCGGATGGACTCCTATCTCGAGGGCAACGTCCGAGACTCCAAACTTCAAGTTGCAACGATCGTGAAGCAGGTCTTTGCTGGTCTGCAGCCAACGCGGCGCACGACGCTCAGGCGCGCGGGAGGAGCGGGCAACTTGCGCCATCAGCTCCCAACACAATGCTTCGGCGAGCAATGGCGAAGCGTGGTCCCAAGCAGCGCATTCGTTGGCCAGCCGGCAACCGGTGGAGATGGTTTCCCCAGTATGAAAGCTGATCGGCCGGTCGGGGAGAGGAGCGTACTCGAGTGCGTGCTGAAGACTTGCGTTGGACACGGAGATACCGAGGAATTGGCCCGAGAGTTCTTGAAAGCGATCTCGGTGAGTGGTCCCTGGCGGATTGTAGATTAGGGTCGGAGCCCCGCAGCGTGGCCCGGCGTTAAGGGCAGAAGAAAGATAGACCCCCTCGAGAATGACTACGACTGTGGCGTCGGGATGCAAATGGGTTTGCATTTCTTCGGCCGGAACCACGGGGGACATGCGGGACAGAGAAAATCCAGAGAGTTCCCGCTTGACGTTCGCCGTTCCATAGAATTCGCCCCAAGCCAGAATCGGTCCGAGATGCATATCCTTTCCATACTTCGCAGGGGCGCCTCGATTGCCGGCGCGCGGAATGTGAGCAGCAAACGACGGGCTTCCCCGCTTTGCAACGGTTTCCGACGCTTCGCGCATCCTATTGATATGCGGATCGCGGCTCGCTGGTCTTGCATCCTGGTGGTGCTCTCGGCTTCGCCGGTCGTAAGCGGATGCAAAACCACTTCTCGGCGGGGCTCCGCGGATGACCTTGAGGACCTGATCGAAAAGCACACCGCTGCGCGGGGCGGTAGCGGGGCAATCGAATCCGTCCGCACGGTTGCAATCCGTCTGCGCATCACCGAGCCAAAATTCGCGGTCGAGGCGCTCTATCAAGCCAGTCGCACGGGGCGAATGCGAATCGACGTTTTCTCGAACGGGAGGCGCGTCTACTCGGAGGGATATGATGGCCATGAGGGGTGGCAGCTCCCCGAAGATGCCGAACGCGCAACGGTTGTGAGTGCCTCAGGCACCGCAGCGCTTCGCCACGGACTCGAGTTCCCCACCAATCTGCGCGGCCTCCATGAGATGCGCACCCGCGGTCACCAACTCGCGCTCGTCGGACGAGAGCTGATCGATGGAACGAATTACTATGTTCTCGAGCTGAGACTGCAGGATGGTTTCGCGACGTATCTCTATCTAAACCCGACCACCTACCTGATCGAACGCCAGCGCGACATCCGCGCGCTGCACCCGGATGCGGACCCGACTCAGAAATGGATTGAGCGAAGATTCGAGGAGTTTCGAAAACTCGATGGACGGATCGTGGCGTTCAAGAGCTCGGAGGCGGACATGCTCACGGGCCAGGTGATCCAGACCACCGAGATCCTAGAGCTGCGCACCAATCCGCCACTGACGGATCAAGCGTTCGCGCGACCGTGAGAGCGAGCTTGCATCAACCAGTGCAACGCTTGAACTGCATTCCCGTCGCCACCCTCATCGGCTTGATGAGCGCGAGATAAATCGGGCAGCGCTGTTGCCAAACCTCGTAAAGCTTCTGCGCACCGGCTTCGCCATCCGGCGAGTCGATCTGAATGTTAATTTGAATCTTATCGAGATCGGGCGGCACCCCCGCCATCCCCAGCAGGCCACGATCGTCTGCCTCGCATTGTGCGGTGGCTTCGACCGAATCGACGCGGATCCCGAGCTGTGGAGCGAGAGTGTCCCGAATGAAAGCCACCGCACAAGAAGCCAAAGATCCCAAAAACTGTGCGGCCGGGCTGGGCGCCTGGTTGGTGCCCCCCAAGGGCGGAGGCATATCGGCGCGCCAGATGAACGATCCCGCCTCGAGAATGGCCTGGGCACCCTCCGATCGCGCCTTCACCACGGGTTTTAGTTTGGCCTTCTCCGGCTGCTGTTCAAATACACGAATCGTGTCTCGGATCGTTTCCGGTTTCACTGACTGCCTCCTTTGATGAACTACGGGTTGGACTACGTGGGGTGAACGGCAATCTCTTGAATGCCGTTGTTCCCATACCCGAGTCGGTTCCACTCGGGCCGTTCGGGTTGAGTCCGGCCGGCCAGGTCCGTCGCGCGAGCGCGAATGGAGACGGTGCCCTTCGACTGCGCCCGCGCAGGTAGCTCCCACCACTGCCAGCTATACCGCTTTCGCTCTCCGACGAGCCGGCTCTCTTGCCAGGGCCCACCCCCCACGCTGACTTCGACGCGCGCAATCGGAGCCGCTCCCGACCATGCCACGCCGCGAATCGTGAAATCGCCGGCAGCCAGTACCTGCTCTGAACGCGGCTCGACAATCAGCGCGCGTACCCGCTGCACGGTGACCGGCTCTTTCAGCACCTGGCCGTCGCGCTGCCATTCGTAAAAGTATCGTTCGCTGTGGAAATAGCCGTTGAACACCCGATCGATCACCTCGATTTCGGTCAGCCATTTCACCGAGGTCACCCCGTACCATCCGGGCACCACCACCCGCAGCGGATATCCGTGCTGGATCGGCAGCGGTTCACCATTCATCGCATAGGCGAGCAAGGCTTGGGACTCTCGGATTTGATCCAGATTCAAACTACGCTCGAACTGTACGAGCTCAGGTCGGCCAACGAGCGTGCCGCCGTCGGCTCCCCGCAAAACCACCTCGCGTGCCGTCGTCTTGACTCCAGCGCGGTCCAAGACGTCGATCAGCGGAACGCCGGTCCACTCCGCCGTGCTGACCGCCCCCAGCCGCCACTGCTCGCCATCTACCGGCGGGTCAAGCTGCCAACGACCGTTGCCGGCGCATTCGAGCGTAACTACCAGCGATTGAGAAGGCAGATTTTGCAGGTCGCGCAGACTCAGATGCAGTGGTCGCTCCACCAGACCGCGCACCGCCAGTCGCCACCGAGAGGGATCCAGAAGCGGAATCTGAAAATGGTTACGGACATAGAACTTCGCATTCGGCATCACCGCGCCCCCGATCAATGCCGGGATTGACGTTTCACCGTTGAGCGGATGGCATCGATGGACGACCAGGCCTGTCCGGATCGCGTCTTCGCAGACCTTCTCGGGATCGGCCGCTGGACCCAGCAGATCGACGCGAGGTGGCGCCGCTGCACAGCCGCCGCTCGCCACCACCTTGGCGCAGCTCGACGCCGGGTACACATTCACGCTACCGCAGGCCTCGAACGGCTTGATGAAGTCGCGAACTCGACGTTCATCGGCCGCGTCGACGATCAGGTAGAGGGAGTGTTCCCCTTCCACCACTGCCTCCGCGTGGATTTGGACACCGTGCTGATGGACACTCGCGGGGCTGAGGTGGTTGAGAAGCGCCGAACCCATATAAGGGTCCTGGGCAGGGCAGCGCTCCGAATCGTGCTGATGATGGAGGATGAAGAGAGGCATCGATTGTCCTTGCGTCGTTTACCGCTCGACCGGCAGTCTTTGTTCGTTCCAGTCGAGCATTCCGCCCTCGAGATTCGAGACCTGCTCGAAGCCAAGCCCGCTGAGCATTGCAGCCGCGGTGGTACTCCGCACTCCAGCCCGGCAGATTGCGATCACGTGCTTGTTCTTGTGCGGTCCTAGCTCCGTCGCCCGGGAAGGCAATTCGCGAAGTGGGATCAAGATGCTGCCGGGAATGTGCCCAAGCTCGCCGCAGTATTCCCCAGGCTCGCGCACATCGAGAAGCACGACGGAATCGCGGTCCGCCCGCCGCTCGTTCACGTCCTTGGGAGCGAGCTGTCGCACCGCATTCAATTGCGCGAAGCTGGGAAATTTCACCGAGTCGTCCTCGATCGCGCTTTGATTCGACTGCAGTGCTTCCTGAATCTTCTCCGGAAGCGGAAGGCCGAGGTTGTTCATCAGCTCGACGTACGCATCCCGGGTGCGACCCGCGATCCGGGGGTTGGCCCGTTTTTCCTCCCCGATCGTCGACTCGGTGTTTCCGCGGTAATCGTGTGCCGGGAAGACGAGGGTTGAATCGTTCAGCGCAAAGAGCTTTCGGGTAATGCTGTCATACTGCTCGCCTGGGTTGCCTCCAGCAAAGTCGGCCCGGCCGGTGGCGCGAATCATCAGCGTGTCTCCCGTAAACACGCGATCTGCCGCAACCAGGCTCATGCTGTCGGGAGTGTGCCCCGGCGTATGGATAGCGGTCAGTCCAATCTCGCCGACGTACAGACGATTGCCATCCTCCAGGTGGACATCAACATTCGGAGCCGGCGCCCGCCGGTGCATCACTACTCGCGCGCCAGCGAGCTCTCGAAGATCCCACGCTCCGGTGCGGTGGTCCGCGTGGGTGTGGGTATCCACGACGTATTCGAGCCGAAGACCCTGGTAGGCGAGCATCGCGACATACCGGTCGACCCGCTCTTTGATTGGATCGACGAGCAGTGCCTTCCGCGTCCTTTCGCAGCCGATCAAGTAGGTCTTGCAATTGGCTCGATTGAGCTCGTGAAAGATCATCGCACCCTCCCTCCGTCGGCTTAAGACGCTAGTTCTTCTCGAGGGGTCCCGCGACTCAAACTTTACCGATTTCCTGGTTTCTGGGAGCCTGGAATCAAGGATTTGTTCAATTGCCGGGCAGATGGTTGTCGTCCTCTTCATTCGTCCGTACTCGTCTCATGCTTGCCGCTTCGATGTGAATGACTGAAAAGCCGATTTGCTTGCTCGAAACGCCGGCCTATAGTCGCTCGTCGCGCAACGGATGGACACGCTTTCCGACGTTCTACGCGCCGTAAGGCTTTCGGGCGCGGTGCTGTTCGTGGGGGAGTTTTCGACGCCATGGTCGGTGTGGGCACCGGATTCGCGGCTGTTTGCCCCGATGCTGATCCCCGGCGCGAAGCAGCTTGTTTTGTTTCACCTGATTGTAGAAGGCACCTGCTGGGTCGAGTTGGAGAGCGAGTCTCCCTGCAAGCTCGAAGCGGGCGATTTGATCGTCCTGCCTGATGGTGATGCGCATGCGCTGGCCAACCCGCCAGGAGAAACGCGGACGCCGATGTCGACTCTGTTGCCGCCACCTCCTTGGCAGCAACCGCCCTCGCTGGTTCATGGCGGTGGCGGAGAGGTTGCGCGCATTCTCTGCGGCTTTCTTTACTGCGACAACGCAGTCTTCAATCCGGTGTTTACGATGTTGCCGCGGGTTCTTTTGGTCCGCGCCAAAGACGGGCCGTCAGGCTCGTGGCTTCAGACAAATGTCCGTTACATGCTCCAAGAAGTCGGGGCCCAGCGGCCGGGAGGCGCTTCTTTGCTCGCGCGCCTGACCGAGTTGTTGTTCGTGGAAGTTCTTCGCCGCTCGATGGAAAACCTGAGTGACAACCAGATCGGCTGGCTCGCTGCTCTGAAAGATCCGCTGGTGGGCAAGGCTCTCCAGCTAATCCACGCGGATCCGACCCACCCCTGGCAGGTCACCGAGCTCGGCCGCCGCGTCGGGCTGTCCCGCTCGGTCCTGGCGGAACGCTTTCGGCATTTCCTCGGCGAGCCCCCAATGCACTACCTCATCCGATGGCGCCTTCAGCTCGCGGCGCAGCTCCTTCGCGACACCGACGATGGTATCTCCGCAATCGCCGCTCGGGTGGGTTACGATTCCGAGGCAGCATTCAGCCGGGCTTTCAAACGACAGGCAGGCGAATCGCCCGCAGCATGGCGCACTGGGGCGCGTGCCGCACGCGCGGCCCCAGCGGTCATTCACTACTGAGCTCGAGCTTACTTGTCGTCTTCGTCCGCGTAGACCCCGATGCATCCTCTCGGGCACTCGGGATCCGAGGGCAACGGGGTCAGGGGCACGAACACGTGATCGTCGCGCTGAGTCGCTGCCACCGAGTGTGCGTTGGGCGCGGTCGGTACGTTTTGGACCCAGGAGTTGGTCTCCGAATCGATGATCCCAAGCACCGCTCCACCCGGAAAATTTCGCGCGCCGAGATAATAATTGCCGTCGCTCCGATTGAACCAGACCTGGTCGCTGGCGCCGACCTGGCTAATCACCGCCACGATTCGTCCGTCGGTCGCACTCATGATGATCGTATGGGTATCGTTCCCGCCGAGACTGCAACCCACCAAAATCTCGTGCCGCGGCCCCATGTCAATTCCGTGCGGACTGCACCGTCGGCCTTGTTGCATCGGAATTGGGAACGTATTGGTGATCTGGTGGGTCAGCGGATCGATGACCGCAATTTCGCCTCCCGGGTTGGTCACACTGGCCGGCACCGCCTGCAGGAATCGGCCTGTCTGGCCATCCCACAGGGGTTGCTCGAGGCCGTCGGTCGCGTTCGGGAAGTTGAGACGCGGCTCGAGGATCTGGTGCGTGCGGGTGTCGATGAAGCTGAGGTACGGCGGATGCTCCTCATTGTTCGCTACCACCAGGACGTGATCCCGTGGATCGTACGCCATCTCGTCCGCGCGGGTCGTGCCGCCGGTGTCGATGATGTCCACGACTTGCATTGACGTCAGATCAATCACCTTGACCGTGCTGTCACCGTCTGATGCCCAGGCTTCCCTCTGGCTCTCAATCGTCAGCACGCCGTTCGGTCCCGAATAGGGGTTCCCGCGAGGATCGACGCCGACAAAACCGCCGACGCTGCCCTCATAGGTGTTGCGCCGCGCGTCGAAAAAATCGACCGACGCATTCGATCGATCCGTCAAAAGGTAAAGGTTTCCCCGCCGGTTGACCCAGCTGATGTCGAACGACAGAAGCGGATCGCCCGGAATTTGTATCGTCGCAATCCGGCGAAACTCGGCTCCAGCCAAACGCGCATGAAACGTAACGAAAGCTACCGATATCAAAACAATTGCACAAAGCTCCCTTGGTCGCATTGCAAATCCCCCCGTGGTACCGATCAACGCTTGATGCGTCGTCGCTGGAGGAAACGATGCGCTAGGTTTCCTGTCAACTGGCTTTCAAGCCATGCGTTCTCTAGGCGCGGGTCAGCCGAATGACTTCTTGAGCTGTCGTAATTCCGGCCAGAAGCTTCTTCAGGGCCTGGAACCGCATGCTGCGAAATCCCTGCCTGGCGGCTTCTTCATGAATCGCTTCGGTTTGTGCTCCACGGCTGATTGCGCGGCGCAGCGAGTCTCCTACCTCGAGAATCTCGCGTACTGCGGTTCGGCTGCTGTAGCCGCTGTTTTGACAGGATGGGCAGCCGCGGCCGCGGGAGAATTTTGCGCCCCGAGGCAACTCGCTGAGCCCCAGGGCAGTCAGCTCGTCGAGCTTAGGCTCGTACTCCTCACGGCAATTTTGGCAGATCTTGCGGACCAGACGCTGGGCCACCACTCCGACGATCGTAGGAGCCACCAGATACGGCTGAATGCCCATGTCCAAGAGTCGAACAATTGCGCTCGCCGCGTCGTTGGTATGCAGCGAAGCCATCACCAGATGTCCGGTCAGCGCCGCTTGGGCCGCGATCGAGCCGGTTTCCTGATCACGAATCTCGCCAACCAGCACGACGTTCGGATCTTGGCGGAGGATGGCCCGAAGCGCGGTCGCAAAGGTCAGCCCGCGCTTGGGATTCACCTGGACCTGGTTGATGCCCGGAAGCTGGTACTCGATTGGATCCTCGACCGTAACAATGTTCAGCTCCGGAGATCGGACCGCGTTCAGGGCGCTGTAGAGAGTGGTGCTCTTGCCGCTTGCGGTAGGGCCGGTGACCAACAGCATCCCATAGGGCGCATGAATCAACCGTTCGAAGATTGCCAGCTGGTCGGGCTCAAACCCGATTTCGGAGAGCGACAGAGTGGCCCGAAGGTTGTCGAGCACTCGGCAGCAGACCTTTTCCCCAAAGTAGGTGGGCAAGGTCGAAATCCGCAGATCGATTTCGCCCCCGCCGGGTTTGCGGATTTTAACCCGCCCGTCCTGAGGGACCGCGCGCTCGGCGATGTCCAGCTGAGCCATGACCTTGATCCGGGAGACCACTGCCGGGTGCAGCTCCGCTGGAAGTACTTCTATCTCACGAAGCATGCCATCGATGCGATAGCGAACGCAGGTGCCTTTCTGGGTCGCTTCGAGGTGGACATCGCTGGCCCTCGATTCAATCGCGCCGTGGATCAGCCGATCAACCACCGGTTCGGCCTCCATCAAAGCTTCCGCGGAGATCTCCTCCTCTCTCTCTTCCTCGTCGTCCTGGGAGATCTCCAGTCTTCCGGCACTGTAGGAACGCTCGATCGCCCGGGTGATCTCCGGCAGCGAGGCCACGACGGTGATGATTTCTCGACGAAGCTCTCCGGCCAACCAGTCGAACAGCTCGATCCGAGTCGGGTCGCAAGTCGCGACCGTCAGCTCCTCATCCGACGCAAATACCGGGACGATGTGGTGGCGTTCCGCGAGCGAGCGATTGATCAGTTTGGTCGCTTCCGGAGCAATCTCGACGCTATCCAGCGCCAAACGCGGTAGCTTCAACAAACTGGCGACGCTCTGGAGCATATCCTCCAGCGTTGCGTAACCAAGCGTGCGCAGGGTGGCAGAGGAAGGTTCCTCGCCACTGCGCAAGAGCGTAAGCGCCAAACTTTTGTTGGTGTGGGGGCCGTCGTTAGGCATGCTCGCGACTTCGGCGAGCTTTGGCCTCGGCGAATTACGCCGAGCCTTTTTCGGAATCATTTAGAAGTTCCGAACAGCCGGTCTAGATCTTGTTGGGAGAGCTTATTCGGCAATTCGGAGTCCGCAGAGGCGGTCGACCCTCCCAGCAACTCATCCAGCTCGCCGGGGCTGACGACGAAGTTTTGCTGCTGGCTCTCAACTGACCGGCCGCTTCGAGCTTCGCTGTCGACGCCTGCCCAGACGCTAGATGCCTCAATCCGATCCCCGCAACCGCCGCAAAAGCGAGCCCTTAACGGGTTGGCAAAGGAACAGCGGTCGCAGGATAGGATGAGAAACTTCCCGCATTGCAGGCAGTAGCGTCGGTTCGAATCGTTGTACGTCTCGCAATCAGGGCAGTTCATGAAGAGACCAAGACTTCGTCACCCGCGGTGCCCGCGATTTTTGCGACCGCCCGTCGCGCGACTTCGGCCACCTTCTCGACCGAGAACGGCTTGAGAATAAAGTGGGCGACCCCCGCATTGCGGCAGGCGATGATCTTTTCGCGCGATGACACCGCGCTGCACATCACCACCGTGGCTTCGGGATGCTTGCTCAGCAGCTGGGTGACTGCGGTAACCCCGTCGGTCTGCGGCAGAACGATGTCCATGGTGATCAGCGTGGGACGGTATTTTTCAAACAACTCCACGGCTTGCTCGGCGCTCGGAGCCTCTTGCACGACCTGGAACCCGGCCTTGACGAGCCCCCGACGAAGCACCGCCCGACTCAGGGCGGAGTCATCGATAATGATTGCGGTACGAGGCACGATTCGAACTCCTTGTCTTGGTTCGCGATGGTACTCCCGGTTCCAGTGCAAGGCTTCGGCCACCCATCTTGCCAAAAAAATCCAGTGCCGCTCAGTTGACCAATCCACCTACATTGGCTCCACGGCGGCTCCACCATGGTCGTGGCACCAGAGCGCTGGTCCGCGAACCACAGGCTCAGCTTCCGGGTCGGCCGTGGATCCCTGGGAAGAACAGATCCTTCCAGCTTTTTGGCGCGACCGAAATGATCCCTACCCGGCGCATGAAATTCGCGAACTTCATCACTCCATCGGGCGTGGTCGAGAATCGGGTATCGGGATCGGCGAGCATGCGCAGTACCTCGTCCTCGGATACCTTCACTTTCGCGGCTTCGATGTAGGCGCGTGCCGCTGCTTTCTTGTCGCGCGCGATGAGCGCATTGGCCTCATCGATCGCGGCCACGACCACAGCGCACAATTTGGGATTTGCGTCGTGGAAGCTGCGCAACGCATAGACGAGGTCGAGGGTCATGTTCCCCAGCACCTCGACCGAGCTGACCACGCGGTGTATCGACGGCCGATCCAACTCCAAAATGGAGAATGGCGGGGAGCCGAAATGACTGTTGACGCCCCCATTTCCACCGGAGGCGAGCGCCGCATAGGCATCCGGATGCCCCAAGCCGACCGTGAGCGGATCGAGCTTCGCGTAGTTACTGTCGCCGAATTCGTGCGCGACGATCATTTGAAGCACCACCGCGGAGAGTGACGTTTTAATCCCGGGCACTGCGATCTTGTCTTTCGGGCTGAAGTCTCGGAGGGTCTTCACCGAAGGATTCACGGTGTTCAAGTAGAGCGAGGTCGAGCTCAGGCCAGAGAGTGCTGCAACCTCTAGGCGCGAATTGCCTTGGGTCTTCGCCCAAAGCGTGACGAAGCCGGGCACGCCGATGGCCGCGACGTCGAGCGCGCCCGCCAGCATCGCGTCGTTGATCACATTGCCGCCATCGAGAATGCGCCAGCTGACCTTGACTTCCCCCACTCCACCGGCCTTCGCGTGCTTTTCAATCAGCTTCTCGTGGTCCACGACGAAGAGAGGCAGGTAGAGAATCCCATAGCCCCTCGAGAGGCGAATCTCCGAAGCTTCCGCTCTGGCATCTCGAGGAACGCTCGTCAGAGCGAGAATACTCAGCGCAATCAGGCTCGGCAGGCGTGGCGGCGTCATCGGACCAATACACCATCCAGCCTGGAATGTTTCAAACGGAAATGGAACGAGTACAAAGGCGAGCTAGGATGCGACTGACGATCCTTGGCGTCTTGTTCGTTTACCTCGGTTTATTGATTCCGACCCTCGCGGATCCAATGGTCAACTGGCGGGATGCGGACGTTTTGAGCGTCGGACGTAATTTTTGCCGCGAGCGCGCTCCGCTGTGGCTTCCCAGGATTGATGCTCGGGGCGACCAGACGGGCATTACCGGCATGGAGTTTCCGATCTTGAACTTCGTTGAAGGCCTTCTTGCCTGCCACGGTCTTCCACAAACTCAGGTGGCTCGGGTGCTGACCCTGTTGGTGTCTTGCCTCGGCATCGCGTCCTTGCTGTTGCTGGCGCGAGATCTACTTGGGGTCACTGCCGCTGCCGTGGCAACTACTGCATTCGCGTTTTCTCCGATCGTCCTCTTCTATAGCCGCACGACCCAACCCGATGTGCCCTCGGTCGCGCTTGCGCTGTGTTCGCTGTGGCTGCTGTCGCGATCCTTGGCCACCGAGTCGACCGGTTGGGGGTGGTACTTGCTTTCAGCACTGCTGATGGCACTCGGCGCGCTGATCAAGCTTCCCGCGATCGTTTTCGGCTTGCCCGCGCTGGCGCTCTTGTACGAGCGCCGACAATGGAGCGCGGCGAGAAAGTTGGGATATTGGCTGTACCTGCCGATCGCGACGCTGCCGCCGCTCATCTGGTACTGGCATGCCCGCGACCTGCAGGAGCGCTATGGCGCTCGCTACTTTTTTTTAGGGGATTCCCTTCACTCTCTTTGGGCGGCGTGGACTCGGCCGGGCTTTTACAACCGAATCTTCGTTCAAGCGCTTTTTGACAGCTACGCGTTTCCGATTGTCTCGGCGATGGCGGTATTGGCGTACTTGCTTTATTGGCGAAAGATGCCGCTGTGGATTAGAGCGATGGCGATCGCTTCGGTGATCTTCTTCTTCTTGGCTGGAGACTTCGCCGCTATCCATACCTCGTATGGGATGGTTGCCGTTCCGGCAATCGCCTTGGGTGCGGGGTTCGGAGTTGACCGATTTCTGGCGACCAGGCGCTATCGGACCGCGCTGCTTGTGAGTTTGATCGGTTGCACCTGCTACTATGGTTGGTGGCGAACGCGCAGATGGTTTGCACCCAAGGATGCGGCCGTCCCATACCTCCAGGCCGCAACCGACTTGAATCGGCTGACTGGAAGCGGTGAGCGTATCGCGATCGTTTCAGACGGAGACCCGAAGGGGCTCTGGTTCTTGGACCGCCGGGGATGGATCGTCGAGCCGGCGGACACTGGAAATTGGGTACAGCTGCATCCTCAAATTGCGGTTGTTGGCGTCGACAACAACAGGCTTGCTCTGGCCCAGAGCGAGCAGGTCGCGCGCAGCCTGCGCACCTTCGGCTTCGTGGAGCGCAGACCGCGTGTCGGCTTCAACCTCTGGGTTAGACCTAGATCGAATTGAGGAACTGAATCAGCGCAGCCTTTTCCGCAGGTGGCAACGCATCGAAGTTGATCGCAGATCGGCGGCCTTGCCCATCGTGACGCAGGATTGCCGCTTCAATCGAATTCGATTGGCCGTCATGGAAGAGCGAGAACTCGCCATTCACAGTCTGCGTACTCAGGCCCATCAGTGGAGCAGTTCGCATTTCAAAGCGCGCGGCTGCCCCCTGCGCGATTTCATCCCCAGAGGCGCCCATGTCATGCAGTAGCCCATCGGTGAAGGCGTAGAACGGGCGATAGTTGAGCGCCGCAATTTCGCGGTTCGGTCCAGTTACCAGCGTCGGCAGGTGGCAGTTAGCGCATCCCGTGCGGACGAACAGCTCCAGACCTTCGCGGTCCGGGTAGTGAAGCGACTGCGGGTAGATATCCAGGAAGCGCATGAAGTTCTGAAACTTCTCGACATTGGTGATGCCGGTTAGTGGGTCGGGTTGGTCGTTCGGTTGGTTCTGGTTGGGATTGCACTCCGAATGGCAGTCCTGCAGCGGCGAGCAATTCTCGTTGCCAAAGATGAAGTTGGTGATTCCCAATTCGTTCACATAGGCATCGCCCGCGAAGATCTCCAGGCTAGGCACCTGAGCCTTCCAGCCGAATTTGCCAACGACGATTTGTCCAGTGAGCGGATCGGTCACCAAGGCGACTCTCCCCGCCGTCTCGGGCGTAAATATCCGCTCGAGAGCGGCGATATCTCGGATTTCCCGGTCCGAAACGTGATTGAGATAAGTCAACCCAAAGAGCGGAAGGCTGCGCCGCTGCGCGGTTACCGTCGCCGGATCGGGAACCACCTCTCCGTTGAAGCTATAGCCGTCACATTCTGGATGTCCCGGGATGTTCTGCACCTCGCCAATTCCGTTGTGCTTTCGGAGCGAGCCACCCCATTCGAGCATCGGGTCGAAGATGCCTTGATCGTCGACTCTGCCGTAGCGGGTCTCCACCATGCCAAGGGTGCTGCCACCGCCCGCTGCGTTGCGGTCGTGGCAGGTAGAGCAGGCCATTGCTGGCCCGTCGCCCGTCGGGCAGTCGACCGGTGGTGTTGGGCCGGTAAAAACCGGGCCCAGTCCCTCATCCAAGCAGTCTAAGTTGGTGAATTCCTGAACGCCTTCGTTGAACTGATCGAGCTGATCGGCAGTAAGCCCCGGTAACGGATCTCCGAGGTCGGCAAACGCCGGAGTAACTACGGCCCACCACGTCGCACAAAGTACCGATATCGCTTGTTTCACGGCCCCTCTCCTCTCACCGGCCGTAAACCCTTAACCCGCACGATAGTTAGGTTGTCAACGTATCAACTCTGCAGCTTGTTACCCCGTAAGCTTGCCGACCGACCAGCGAACACGCAGCCAACTGGACGCAAAAATTAGCTTGACCGGATCGCGTCCCCCCGGCGCGCGCACAAACGAGCGTCGTGTTCGCCCGGTCCCTTAGCGCGCGCTGGGCTCAGGCAACTCGTGGTGTCCAGACTCGCCCACCGGTTGAACGGTGCTCGCCTGCGGTCCATCTTCGCCTAGCTCTTCGGCGAAGCGCACCTCTGCGCCAACCTTCAGACGGTCGAAGCCTCCATCCAACACGCTCGAGCGATGGAAGTAGACCTCTCGTCCATCGGCAGTCTCCAAGAAACCAAAGCCTTGATCGGGATCAATGCGCACCACTCGACCGTGCGGTGGACAGGTGTGCGCCTTGACGTATCCACGATGGCGACGCACGAAATCTTGCAGCTGCCGTCGCATCGCGTGAAAGGACTCGTTCACCGAGAGAAAACCGTCCTCGTGCTCTTTGCGCGGTTCGGGATCCCGACCGACGACCAGCAGCTCTCCGGGCACCGACACTTCGATCCGGACCCGGAAGTGAGCCCCTTTCCCTTGGCGGTGGTGGTAGCCGGGCCGTTCCACGACAACGCGACAGCTGATGATGCGCGGATAGAAGCGCTCCAGCTCCGAAGCCTTTTCCCGGATCAGCGCGTTCAGCGCTTCCGAGGGTTCGCAGTGGTGATAACTGATTCGAAGAGGGACTTGCATGCAGATAGACTCACGCACCCAGCTTCAAATGCAAGGGCTGCCGTGCCTGCGAATAGCCGGTCGCCTCGCGAGCGATCCTGCTTGCCGGGCAAACCTCAGCCATTCGCTCACTTGCGTCGATCACGCTCCGCTTCATCGCCGGTCAACGGCACAAAGGCGACCGGAAGAGACTTCTCGGATGAGTAGCCCCCATCGGGCTGCTTGACGACGATCAGTAGCGCCTCATACCCTCGTTCTTCAACCGGAACGATCATTCTGCCGCCAGCCTTGAGCTGAGCAACTAGGGGCGCGGGTACCCTGGGCGCGGCTGCGGATACGACGATTCCATCAAACGGTGCGTGCTTCGGCCACCCGAGATAGCCATCCCCCGTTTTGACGTCGATGTTCTTATAGCCGAGCTCCTTGAGCCGAGCGGCCGCGCGCTCCGCGAGTGGAGCCAGGATTTCGATGCTCGAGACGTGGGCGCACAACTCGCCCAACAGTGCAGTCTGATAACCCGAGCCAGTCCCTACCTCGAGCACGTTGCAGCCCGGCTTGAGCTGTAAGGCGTCGACCATGATTGCGATCAGTGTCGGCTGACTGGTGGTTTGGTTGTAGCCGATCGGCAAGGGTCGATCCTCGTGCTCGTACGGCCGCATTGACTCGGGCAAGAAGTCGGCCCGTCGAACTTTCTCCATCGCGCGAATCACTCGCTCGTCCCTGACTCCCTGGGCTCGGACAAGAGGCTCCCAGGATTTCGGAGCTGCTCCGCCGGGTGACGAGGCAACACATGCCCAAGCCAGCAACGCTCCGATCGATAGAGCCGCGCGCTGCATATCCACCCAACGGGTTACCTGCCGGCTGGATCATTTTCTGTCAAGTGCCGAGCGGCCTTCGCCGATCGGCGGGCGGGCCGAGCGTGGCGCGACGCGGTATGCGACCAAGCTTACGAACAGGATTACTGCGATCCAGGCCAACAGGATCGGGGAATTTCGGAGGCCAAAATAAAGCATCCACGCAGCGGCCAATACGTAGATGGAAGCGGCGACCAGGGAGCCGGAGGAAGGTGGGGATAGCGCCGGGCGGCCAAACCGAATCCGGAACAACGAAACACAGGTCAGCGCCGCGAAGAGTGTCAGGACCGCTCCGATGTTTTGGAGAACCTGTTGGAGAGGGTGCGTAAAGATCAAAGCGATGCTGAGCGCTCCCTGCAAAGCGATGGAAGCCACCGGAGGTCGGTTCGTCTTTGCTTCGAAAATGCGCGGCAGAAAACCATCCGCAGCCATCGCGGCGTAGATGCGCGGACCGGCGAAGATCATCGCGCTCATCGCCGATACAAACAGCGCGATCGCAATCATCGACATCACCCTTCCGCCGAGATCTCCGATCAGATTCTTCATGATCAAATGCCCCAGGGTGATCCGCTTGCTCTCGTAGGCAAAAACCGCGGAGGCTTCCTCGGGATTCAGATTGGCGACGAATACCCAGTTCATCAGTAGGTAGAGAATCGCCACCAGGGCGCATCCGGTGAGCATCGCCCGGGGAACGGTCTTGCGAGGATCCCTGAACTCCTCGGTCACGTAGACTGCTGCGTTCCAGCCACTGAAGGCGAAGGCAATAAAAAACAGGCTCTGGACGAACGGCCCGAGTGGAAATTCTTTCGAAGTATGAACCGGCTCCCAGATCGGCCACGCATGTCGTCCGGCAATCAAACCCACCGCAGTAAAGCCCAGCACCAGCAAGCCCTTGAGCACCACCAAGAGGTTCTGCGTCCACCGAGAAGAGCTCAGGCCGACCGCGTGCAAGATTGTCAGAAGGGCGACAAGTCCAGCGCCAAGCCATCGCGCATCCAGTCCCTGCCACAAGGTCTGCGCGAAGCTTCCAGCCGCGATCGCGTCCACCGCGACCGGCCCCGAAAAGCCAACCAGCAACGACGTCCACCCCGCTGCGTAACCGACCGCCGGATGGATCAGCTCAGAGAGAAAGCGATACTCCCCACCCGAGCGTGGCACGACGACGCTCACGGCCGCGTACGCCTTGGCGCCGGCCAAGGCCACAACTCCTCCGACCACCCAGGCAACCAGAATCGTTCCGGGACGCAGATCCTGGGCCATGAAACCGGTGCTCAGGAAGACACCTGCACCGATCATGTTGGCCACTACCAAACCGACCCCCGACCAAAGGCCCAGGGATTTGTTATCTGTCCGCACGAGCGGGAAGCTGAGCAAGAGGTCGGCTCCTGCACAAGAGCTTTACGCGGTCTCGGGCAACTCCGAGCGCTGCAGATTATGCACGCGAGCGGACCTATTTTGTGTCCGGGAGAAGGGGTCGTGCTTCGAACTGACCAAGCGGCGGCAACCCACGCTGGCGGGCGCGTTAACAACGAGGACGCTTATTGGTTGGCACCCGAGATCGGGCTCTACGTCGTGGCGGACGGTATCGGCGGCTACCAAGGGGGTGAAGTGGCAAGCGGCCTGGCCACTCGGGCGCTGGCGGAGTTTGTGGCCGAAAAGCAAGCCGAGATCGCCCGCAACCCGCCTTCGAGTGAGAATGAACGGTTGGCGCTTTGGACGGATGTCCTCGTTCAGGGGATCCACCACGCGCATCACAAAATATTAGCGGCGCAAGTCGGTGAGCTGTCGATGATGGGCTCCACCCTTGCCGCGCTTCTCATCCCCGACCGCGTCGCGCTGATCGGTCATGTCGGGGACAGCCGCGTTTACCTGTACCGCGAGGGAGAGCTTCGGCAGCTGACGCGAGACCACACGCTGGATCAGGAGGTAGTCGCCCGCGGAGTGGAGGTATCGGAAGATCTGCACCTGCTGTTCAGAAACGAGTTGACACGTGCGCTCGGAATCGAAGGGGCCGCCGAGCCGGAGATCAGCCGAGTACCTGTCCAGCCCGCGGACCTATTTCTGCTCTGCACCGACGGGCTTTACAACGCGCTCACCACCGATCAAATCGCGGCTGCGCTTCAGTCTGGGACGGCACAGGAGATCTGTGAACGGCTGGTACGGGAAGCGCAGGGTAACGCGGTTGATAACGTCACCGTCTTGATCGTGCGTGTCATCGCCGGTCCAAGCGCTGCGTCTTGAGATCGCGGACCTGGCTCACCGTTGTTTCAACTGTTCGAGTACTGCAGTGGTCCTGGCGTTGTGCGGGTTGAGCCGAAGTGACTTTTGATAGTTCTGCTCGGCGAGCCGTAGATCGTCCTTGCCGACATCGCGTCGCGTCGCATAGGCCTCGGCAAGGCTGTCATAGGCGTTCGAAGAATCGGAATACGCTTCGACGTTGAGCTTGAACACTTCAATCGCATCGTCGAACGATTTCTTTCCCAGTAGCTCATAACCGAGCGAGTTCAGCGATCGTTCGAGGGTGGCGTATCGATAGAGCGGGTTGGTCTGGTGGGCAAAGACGGCTGTCTTCGCGGCGGCCCAATCCCGACGTGAAACTGCGGAACGAACCGCCTGCAGCGGCGACTGGCGCGGGTCATAGCTTTTGATCACCTCCAAGGCCGGATCTCGCCCAGCGCGGTAGTCGGCGATCGTGAGGTCCGCGGCAAGATCAGGTGCTTGGTGCTCGCGCATGTCTCTCGGATCCATGTCCTGCCACCAAAGAGTGGAGAGTCGAACAGCAATCCGGCTATTCGGCAGGATTACCGGAGCATTGTCGCCATACGAATTCGGGCGTGCTCCGGTAGGTTCGCCTACGAACAGTGTCTGGGTATTCAGCTTCATTGCGTTCACGAAGTTCATTGCGGCCGAAAATGTCTGGCGCCCGATGATGGTAAATAATCGACCCGGCTGATTGATCTTGTCCGAGCGGATGAAGCCATGGATGATCGGCCGGTTGAGATAGTTGTTTCCGCCTCCATTGAGCCGGACGTCCAGGACGAATCGATCGACTGAGTTTGCTTCAGCAAACGCCATCACCCGCTTGAAAAATGCCTCGACCGACTCGTCGTCCTTGTTCCACACCTGGTTGTATTGGACGTACAGGATCTTCTCTTCCGGCAGATACTTGAACCAATAGGCATCCGCTGAGGTCTGCAACCACAGGGGAGCAGGCGCTCCGGCCGCTCGGGCATCCTCCCAGCCTGGCTCCGTGCCCCAACCGTGGAAGTAAGCGTGTCCAGGGGCGGCAGGACGGAGCCGCGCCTTCACTCGTTTTCCATCCTTGACGACCGTCAAAGCGAGATTCTCGACATCATCCGCCAACCCAAGGCCGCCCAGAACCTCCGCGATCGTCGCGTAGTTGGGCCCTAACCACTTGAGCTGCGTCGCGTTGTCGCGTGGAACGATCTCGCCGACCAGACGATACGCTCGCTCGAACGACATCTTCCCGACTTCAACGACGCGTCCTCCCACTAGGGTCTTGTAATTGGGATCGGCCGCCACCACGTACACACCATCGGGAAACTCGTAGAGTTTGATTGGGTAGCGACGAAACGAAACCGGAGGTTCGAGCAATGGGATGTAGCTGTGACCATCGCCCACCTTGGCCACGATTCGGGCCAACTCAACGATAATCTGGTTTCGCGACAGAGTTGGGATCCGCGCGCTGAGGCCCTGGACCACCGCCTCGAATTCTTCGCGCGTCACGCTATGAAAGAGGTCCTTGTGGACCTTTGGTGCTTGCTCGACGAACGTATTAAGGTCCTGTCGCCACTGCTGCACCGTTAGTGACTCTGCCGAGACCGCCGCTCGGCTGAAGAGCAGCGACGAGGCGAAGACAACAGGCGCCAGGCGCCACTGTGCGGGACTCATTAGTCTCCCCTCCGGCTGTTGAGAGCGATACGAGCCTTTCAGCCTCGCGATTGCCTACGCCTCGTGATCCGGGCGCAGGCGACAATACTGTCGGGGCATCCGATCAAGACACACATCATTGTAGGCCGCTTGACGATCAGCCCGTAGGCCTCGAGGGAAGGCCCCCCACTCTGCTCCTTGGCACTGAACCCTTGGTGGCCGGTGGGCAGTTTCAAAACCAACCATTTTGTAGAAAATTTGCCTCCCGGCCACACAAGTGTCGGGTTTGAGCGAGTCATCGGCGAGCCGCTCCGTGCCCACGCCTTTTGGTCTCGCTCTTGCATCCGAAAATCCGGGCGCGTGACGTCGCCAGCGCCTCCGGAGGCATCGCGGGTTGGCATCCAACGAGACGTCGAAGGAAGCAGCGCAGAGCGCGGCAGATTCCGCCGAGTCGACGATCGAGCGACAGGTTGAAAACGCAGTTTTGCGCAGCGTATTTCCGGCGGTAAGAACCCGACGCGAGCTTTTGAAAGCGGTGGGAGCGGGTGCGGTGCTCTCCTCGCTCTCGAACCTGTTTCCTTTGGGCGCGGCCAAAGCGCTTGCGCTCGAAAAGGCCGGTCCTCCGGAAAAGAAAGAGCTCACCATCGGCTTCGTCCCGATCACCTGTGGGGCGCCGATCATCTTGGCCGGCCCAATGGGCTTCTATGCTGCAGAGGGCCTCAAAGTCTCTCTCGCCAAGACGGCTGGCTGGGCGCTGATCCGCGACAAGCTGCTCAATCGGGAACTGGATGCATCTCACATGCTATCGCCGATGCCTTTGGCGATCAGCCTGGGCCTCGGCTCGCGCCAGGATCCCACCTACGTCGCTGCGATTGAGAACATCAATGGTCAGGCGATCACGCTCCACGCGAAGCACAGGGACAAGCGGGATCCGAAGCTGTGGAAGGGAATGAAGTTCGCGGTCCCCTTCGACTACTCGATGCACAACCTGCTCTTGCGCTACTACGTCGCGGAGCATGGTCTCCATCCCGACCAGGACATCGAGATTCGCATCGTGCCGCCACCGGAAATGGTCGCCAACCTGCGCGCCGGGAACATCGATGGTTACCTCGGACCGGAGCCATTCAATCAGCGGGCGGTCTACGAGGAGGTAGGGTTCATCCATCTGCTGTCGAAGGAGATCTGGGATGGCCATCCCTGCTGCGCTTTTGGCATCCGAGACGCGTTCATCAAACAGAATCCAAACACTTTCGCGGCACTGTTTCGCGCGATCGCCAGGGCGACGGCCTTCGCTCACAAGGAGGAGAATCGGAAGGAGATCGCCAAGGCGATCGCGCCAGCGAATTATCTAAATCAGCCGATCCCAGTGCTCGAGCAGGTGCTCACCGGACGCTACGCAGATGGACTCGGTCAGATCCGCAACGTTCCGGGACGGGCAGACTTCGATCCCTTCCCCTATCAATCGATGGCGGTCTGGATCCTGACCCAGCTCAAGCGTTGGGGTTACCTCAAAGGCGACGTCGATTACCGCCAAGTCGCCGAGAAGGTCTTTCTCGCCACCGAGGCTCGTCGACGAATGACCGATCTCGGCCTCACGGCGCCAAAGCAGAACTACGTGCGCCACACGATCATGGGAAAACCCTTCGACCCGACCAGCCCCGATGTCTACCTATCGAGCTTCTCGATCCGTAGGAGCTGATGGATGGGCTCCGTGAAAGGCGCTCGCACCATTTTCGCTTCGCTCTTGCTACTCGCCCTGGTCCTCGGAGTTTGGCAGCTCGCCACCGCCTCGACCCGAGGTTCCTCGGCGATGAGTGCTGAGTATCAAGCGATGATCGCTTCGGAGAAGTCGGGGCTTCCGACTCCGGCGCAGCTGGCGCGAACCGGGTGGCTCCACCTCAAGAGTCCCTTTCGTAACGGCGGTGCCAATGACAAAGGAATCGGAATCCAGCTTGCCTTTTCGATTGGTCGCGTGTTGGTGGGTTTTGCGCTGGCGATGCTGATCGCGGTTCCAGTCGGCTTTCTGGTGGGGACCTCTCCCCTTCTGCATCGAGCGCTAAACCCGTACATCCAGCTCCTCAAGCCGATCTCGCCTTTGGCCTGGATGCCGCTGGCCCTTTATACGATTCGCGACTCTTCGCTTTCCTCGATCTTCGTGATCACCATCTGCTCGATTTGGCCGATGCTGATCAACACCGCTCACGGGGTGGCATCGGTTAAGCGCGAGTGGCTGAACGTGGCGAGGACGTTGGAAGTGTACGGCTTGCGGCGGGCGCTGCATGTGGTCCTCCCAGCCGCAGCCCCCACGATCGTCACCGGAATGCGAATCTCGATGGGGATCGCCTGGCTTGTGATCGTTGCCGCGGAGATGTTGGTGGGTGGCACTGGAATCGGGACCTTCGTCTGGAACCAGTGGAACAATCTGTCCTTGACGAATGTCGTTTTTGCGCTGCTGCTGATCGGGGTGGTGGGGATGCTGCTCGATCTGGCGTTCGGATCTCTCACCCGGCTCGTCTCGTACCAGGAGTGACGCGTGGCACGGAGCTCACTAATTTCAGCGGAAGGCCTCAGCAAGACATTTTCCCGCCAACGCGCGCCCGATCCAATGCCGGTGTTCGAGCGGGTGGACTTCACTGTCGAGCAAGACGAGTTCGTCTGCCTGATCGGGCATTCCGGCTGTGGCAAGTCGACCATCCTCAACATTTTGGCTGGCCTGGAGGAACCCACAACCGGCCGTGTGCTGATGGACGGACTGCCGATCGCGGGTCCCAGCCTCGACCGCGGAGTTGTATTCCAGAGCCATGCATTGCTGCCCTGGCTGAGCGCGGAGCGCAACGTGGCTTTCGCGGTGCGCTCGCGCTGGCCCTCGTGGGATGCCGGCCAGGTGGCGCGGCACTGTCAGCAGTACCTCGATCTCGTTCACCTCACCGGCTCCGAGCACAAGAAGCCATCGGAGCTTTCGGGCGGGATGAAGCAGCGAGTAGGAATCGCTCGAGCGTTCGCGATCCAGCCCAAGGTGCTGCTGCTCGATGAACCGTTCGGCGCGTTGGATGCGCTGACCCGCGGTCTAATCCAAGATGAGCTGCTACAGATCTGGGCCGCCACCCACCAGACGATTTTCCTGATTACCCACGACGTCGACGAGGCAATCCTTCTCGCCGATCGTATCCTTCTGATGAGCCATGGCCCAAGGGCGCAGATCGCGGAAGTGCTGCGCAATCCGCTGCCGCGAGATCGAACCCGGTACACGATGCACCACGATCATCGCTACTACGACGTCCGCGGCCATTTGCTCGATTTTCTGATGAGCCGCTCGGGACCAAATCCGAGCACCGTTCGCAATCAACGCAACGGGGCACGATTCGTCAACGACTCACATGAAGCGGGGAGGTTGCAATGACTCGAGCTGAATTGACCGAGAAAATAGGCGCGATCAAGCGAAAGAAGGGGCTGACCTGGGCCCAGCTGGCAAAGGAGGTTGGACGCAGCCCGGTATGGACCACCGCTGCACTGCTGGGGCAGATGCCGATGAGTAAGGAGGCGGCGCAAAAGGCGGCGAGAGTGCTGGACCTCCAGGAAGAGGAAATGGCGCTGCTCCAGACAATCCCAATGCGCGGATCGCTCGAAAGCTCTCCGCCCGTCGATCCGACCATCTATCGGTTTTACGAGCTAATTCAGGTTTACGGAACCACCTGGAAGGAGCTGATTCATGAGGAGTTTGGCGACGGCATCATGAGCGCCATCGACTTTGAAGTCGCTCTGGAAAGGATGCCCGATCCGAAGGGGGATCGGGTGAAGCTCACGATGCACGGCAAGTTCTTGCCGTACCAAAAATATTGATTCCAAGGGCGCTTGACGCGGCTACGTTCCCCCCGGACGTGGCGGAGGGCTCGCGATCACACGAGCCCTCCCCCGATTCTTTAGTTGATCATTTCATTTGAGAAGGTGCCGAAGCTCCAAGTCGTGCGCCCGTTGGCTCGAACCATCATCTGCTGGCCCTCGTTAGCCGGCAGCGTCTCGGCTGGGCATTGGAACATCATCCGCTGGGTCGAAGCGTCGACGTAGGCACCATCGCATTGAGCCGAGCCGATAAGCATGACCGGGATCTCGTCTCCCACCGGAACGACCGTTTCGCTCCACACATCAAAGCGAACCGTTCCGCTGCTGGTGCTTGACGTTGTCCCGAAATCCACGGCCGGCACGAACTGCACGTTCTCAATCACGTTCCCCTGCTCGATCACCCGCGGCGATCCGCTGAAAGTCGGCTTGTCGAGAATCCCGATCTCCGCTCCGGGTCCCTCTCCGCCTTCGATCGATCGAATCCCCTGCCGCGAGGCGCGGAAGTTCGTCACGTAGATCTTTCCCGTCGCGGTGTCATCAAATGTCAAGCGAATGCCGCGAACCTGGCTCAGGTGTTCGGGACCGAATGCGTGCATCGGGATCCGCGCCGTCGGCATGTTGAGGTGGTAGCCGTCCGGGAAAGTCGGCGAGATAAAAGTCAGGTCTGCATCGGGGGTGCCGAACGGGCCCACCAACTCGATAAAGTTTGAGGCCGCCACCGCCTCGGAGAGGCTGCCATCTCCCCCCACGAGCTGAACGTGGAAGTTGGTGGGGCCCACCGGGTTGGCATTCGGGGCTCGGCTAGGAGTCTCGCGATCGACGCGAAAGTCCAGCGTGGCATCGCTCGAAAGATCCAATCCACTGCCCGGATCGGTGAAGTTGATCTGGAAGTAGACATCGCTGCCAGCGCGCTGCCAGCTGATCCGGCCCGCTCGGAGGAAGGCCGGCAGAGGTATTCGGTGCAACTGCGCATCGCGCGTGGTGAACGGAATCCCGTGCTCGACTACCCCGACGTGCTCGACGGTCACGGCGCTGGTCTGGTTGAGGATGCCGAACTGGCTCGTGCCCGTCGGCCCATCGAAGTCCTCCAGCAATCGTGTGACGCTCGAGTTTGGCGAAGCGATAAACCCGCGCTGGATGCGAGCGGCGGTGGTGACCACGCTGGGAAGCTGGAACTGTGGGTCGAAGTTGCGGAGAAACCTCGCAGACGCCTCGTCCTCATCGCTGCGCAGCACGCCGCGCACCAACGCCAGGACGCTGGCGGAACCCGTGGTGCGCTGGCGCTCCGAGCCGGTTACCCCGGGAAGAATGCCCGTCGCGGGATCGGTCTCGAACAGCTGCACCGAGGAACTGAAGCAACCGGATGAATCGCTGAATTGCCATTCGGTATTCCAGTAATTGTGGTTGGCGCCGAGAACGTAATAGAACGCCTTTTGACGCGCGGGCTGCTCGGTGAAGCTCTTCGTCATCCGGTCATACGGCCACATTCCCTGCTGGTTGATCACATCACCGTCGCAGCCCGGCACCATCGTGCTCCAGGTGACACCTTCGGCATTGAGTGTGCGGACCGTCTGACGGTCCACCGGAGCGATTTCAAAAATACCCTTGAAGTCGATCGCGTCGCCAATCCGCGATCTCCAGTCGATTGACGCGTAAGGATTAATGTCCGTGTTTCGCCCGGTATAAATGTTGTAGGCCCCTCGAACTCCCTCGCCACCGCGCGAGTGACCGACCAACGCGACTCGTCCGAAGTCGATTGCGCCTCGAAGGCTGAACCCAAGCGAGGGGGGTGTCGGCTCGGCTCCGCGGTTCCAGCGGCTCAAAAGCTCGAGGTGTTTGAGGACCAGCCGGGCACGCGCGAGGTTCAGGCCTCGGTCTTCGATGAAGGGATTTCCCGGGGTACCGAGGTCCTGTGGGGGGCCGGCGGTGATCCCGCGATTGGCGTTGATCGACACCACCAGGTAGCCCCGCGAGGCGAGCTGTTCCGCAAGGTATCCGTAGCCTTCGTGGTTCGGAGTAACCACGTAGTCGAACTCGGCGGGAGGGCTGCCTTCGCCCCTGCGCGGGCAGGTACCGGTGAAGGTGTAGTCGATCCGGTCGTCGATCCGAGGGCCATTCGGCAAAGGAATGAAGCGGCCGCAGTTGGCAACCGAACAATTGAAGGTTCCACAGGTACCGTGATTTCCGTGGAGAAAAACGACCAACGGCAATCTTTGCAGATCGTCCGTATCCGGTCGCCACACGCGGGCCCAAATCTCCGTAGCCCGATCCGTCATGATTGTCGGGTCCGTCGAAGCAGCCAGGCGGTACTGCGCCGTTACGACACCGAGATCGCCTCGTCCAGTCGGATCTGGCGCTTGCCCCGCGGTACGCACTTGCGCCGCAGCGGTGCCCATCCATCCGATTGCACTCAAAGTCGCGGCATAGAAGCCAAGCCATGCCCACCATCCGTGATGCTGTCTCATGTTTCGCCCTCCGAATCGCGTTTGTGGGGATGGTACGCTTTGGCCATGCCTGTTCCCCCGAGACAGGCGCTCCGCCTTGGTGTTCAACAGGACCGTCTCAGCCAAGCCGGCGAAGCCAGCGCGATCTACCGCAGCCGTTTCGAAGCAGCCAGGAAAAACATGGATTCTGCTTGATGAAACTGGTGATTCGTGGGCACTGGGTAGGACGATGAAAGCTTTCGTAAGCGTGTTGGTGATCGGCTCGGGCGTTCTAGTCTCGTGCGTCCACGCCAACCACACCGTTGAGATTCCGGTCCAGGGCGTTACCGCAACCAGTCCAGATGCGTTGGTGCGGGTGGCTGTACCCGCGGACTGGCGTCCCTTCGTTCCTTCGCCCTCGCGCGCGGAATTTCTAGCGCCGGATCAGTGGTCGCGCGTGTACCTACGAGCAATGCCTGCCGAAGTGGACCTCAAACATTGCCCGACGCTCGCTCGCCGCTACGCTTCCGAGTTTATCGATGCGTGGGGCGGCCCACCCCGAACGCGCGTCGCGAACAAAATCTCGTCTGGGGACACCGTTGATTTCGAGCTTCGCCGCGCGGATCCCAAGCCCGGTGGCGAGATCATCTGGGCGCGCGTGGTATGTCGCGAGGGCGCGTTGGCAATCGCGTCTTGCACTGTTCCCACGCCCCGCGAACAGCAGCTGAAACCCCGGTGTCGAGGCATCCTCGAGAGCCTCCAAGTCGTCGCCCGTCCAAAGCCACTGGCTACCGCCTCCACCCGTTGAGGCGCTTTGAGCTCAACTTGCTGCTCCTGGGCTGCCTGAGCTAAGTCAGGAGTGTCGGGCCGGCTATATGGCTGACGGAGGTCGCCAATGGCGACCGGGAAAAATGCCGCTGGGCGGCTGATACCTTGCGTCCTGGCAGTGCTCGCGATTCACGCGGTGTGCTTCAAAGCTGGCGCAGATTTTCATGCGTTTCATCAAGCGGGTGTTCGCCTTCTGGATGGAGAGCCGCTTTATCGGCTCGATGACGACATTTTCTTTTGGTACCTGCCAGTGGTCGCCCAGTGGATGGCCCCCTGGAGCCTTCTCCCCACGCGATTGGCCCATGCCCTTTGGGTATTCGGGTCCGCGGCGGCGTTGTCGAAATTTTTCGCCAACGCCTCGCGCGAGGCGGGCCTGGAAGGACATTGGAGGGCTTCTCTTCTGGCAATTGCGCTGGTGCTCCCATTTGTCGTCCAAGAGCTCTCGCTCGGACAATGCAATGCGTTGCTTCTCCTCGCGATGTCGCAAAGCGAGTCTTGGCGAATCAATAGAACAGCTCTGTCCGGGTTCCTCTGCGCGATCGCATGCATCGTCAAGCCAGCTTACCTTGTGTTCGTGCTGCTCGCGGTGGCGTGGCACGAGTGGCGAAGGCTGTGGTGGTTGTCTTTCACGCTTGTCCTCGTAACGGCCAGTGGCGCAATCTCGTTCGGGGCAACGTACCCGAGTCAACTTGTCGCCTGGCGGGAACTGATGGTCGCAACGGTCCCGCCGGCGATCTGCGCACCAGACAATCAAAGCTTGTTTGCCATCTTCTGCACGTACGTGATCCGACCAAACACGGGCTCCTTTGGGATCGCGGTGACTGCCTTCGCATTGGTACTTTTCGGCCTAGCCGCGTTGACGGTGAGAAGGATACGCGCGCTCGACGAGGGAGGAGCTCGATTCTTGGCGAGCGGTCTCGCATTCTATGCGACTGCGCTACTTTCCCCTACCGGATGGCTAACGAATCTGGTCTCGACGGCGCCGCTGATGTTCTTCTTGATCGCGCACCTTCGGGTTAATCGATCCAGCGGGACACGAGTTCTGGCAATGCTCGCGCTCGCCTTGGTCGCGGCTGCCGATCTGGTCAATTACCACACCGTGGGCCAGCTTAATTTTCAACGCGTCCTCCACTACCGGCACTACGGAACCGCTGCCTTGTTGGCAGTCATCTTACTGTGTTTGAGCGTTTGGACGGTGCAGCTCGCTCGACCGCGACGAACGTTTGCACAGTGTTGAAAACGCCACGGCGTTCCGGCTCAGAGCGTTACGGCAACCAGTCCAGATGCGTTGGTGCGGGTGGCTGTGCCCGCGGCCGCCCCAAGCCGATCGCTATCGCCTCCACCAATTAAGGCCACTGTCAGACAAGGTGGTGCTCAGAGCCACCTTGACTGGTGCTTGGGCCATGCGACGATGAGCCCGCCTTCCTCGACTTTCTCTCAATGCCGGGTACGCTCGTTTCATGGGCGCGAAGGGTAGATTCGGGAATGCGCAACCGAGCGGACGCACCAACGGTTTCCGTCGACCGACGGACCTCCGGAGAGCCGCTGCGGGTGCTGTTCGTCGAGGATTCCGAAGCGGACGCCGAGCTCGTGCGGTGCGACTTGCACCGCTCCGGTTACCAGATCGTCAGTCACCGCGTCGACACCCGGGAGGATCTCGCACTGGCCCTGCAAAGGGACTGGGACATCGTTCTCTCGGATTTCCAGATGCCTCGGTTTCGCGGCGATCACGCGCTGGAGCTCGTCCGCGCTTTGAAGGGGCCCGATTTGCCGTTCATTGTGATCTCCGGCACCTTGGGTGACGAGAGAGCCGTGGCGCTTCTCAAAGCCGGCGCGAACGACTTCGTGGTCAAGACCAACGCCGCGCGACTGATCCCCGCGATCGATCGAGAATTGAAGGATGCCCAAATTCGCCGGGAGCGAGCAGAGGCGATTGAGGGTATGCGGCGAGCGATCGAGGTTCGTGATGAGTTTCTTGTGATCGCCTCGCACGAGCTCAAGACGCCGCTGACCTCACTGCTGCTCCAACTGCAGCGCTTGGAGCGAGTCCTGGAAGCCGACGATCGACTCCGCGAAAACTCTTCCGCTGGCCATCGAAAGCTGGATCTGGTTTTGCGCCTCGCCGATCGAATGAGCGTACTGATCGAACATCTGCTGGACGTCTCGCGCGTAACCTTCGGACAACTTCAAATTCACCGCACCGAAATCGATTTTTGCAAGCTGGTCGGCAAATCGACCGAGGAAATTTCGGAGACCGCCGTGCGTGCACGTTCGGATCTTCGAATCAACGCGCCGGAGCGTCTGATCGGCTGGTGGGATCCCGACCGGATCAGCATGGTAGTCACCAACCTTCTCGCCAATCCGCTGAAGTATGGCGCTGGCCACCCGATCGATGTGGTCCTTGAGGATCGAGGAGACACCGCCCTGATCCGGGTGTGCGATCGAGGGATTGGAATCGCTCCCGAGGATCAGGCGCGGATCTTTGAACGTTTCGAACGAGCTGTCTCTTCGCGACATTTCGGCGGGTTTGGGGTGGGGCTGTGGTTGTCGCGACAAATCATCGAAGCGCATGGGGGCTCGATTCGCGTGCAGAGCGATCCCGCGAAAGGCTCAACCTTCGAAGTGGAGCTTCCCAAGAGGGTCCATCCTCCATAACTCGGTTGAAACGCCGCGGCGTTTCTGGAGTCAAACGTACTTGGAGGTTGACTGATGAAGGAACAAAGGACTTTCGCGGCCTTGGCTGGGGACGTTTCCCTCGGCGGAGAGATTTCAGTTCATCGTCTCGGCTTCGGAGCGATGCGGCTCACCGGCGAGGGCATCTGGGGCCCGCCGAAAGATCGGAAGCAAGCCCTGGCCGTTCTTCGCCGGGCCGTCGAATTGGGTGTGAATTTCATCGACACAGCGGATTCCTATGGCCCGTACGTGAACGAGGAACTAATTGCCGAAGCGTTGTTTCCTTATCCCGATGACCTGGTGATTGCGACCAAAGGAGGTTGGAATCGTCCGGGCCCGAATCAATGGACCCATGATGCAAGTCCATCTCACCTTCGCAAAGCCGTTGAGGGCAGTCTCAGGAGACTGCGCTTGGACCAGATCGCTGTTTACCAATTGCACATCCCTGATCCTAACGTGTCGCTAGATGCCTCGGTGCAGACGCTGGCCGGGCTGCGAGACGAGGGAAAGATTCGCCTCGTCGGATTATCGAACGTCACCCAAGAGCACATCGAGCGGGCGCGCGGAATTGTTCCGATCGTCTCCGTGCAGAACCGTTATAGCTTCGCGGATCGCGAATGGGACTACGTCGTGGATTATTGTGAGCGCAATCGAATTGCCTTCATTCCCTGGTACCCGCTTGGCGCGGGCACGGTTGCGGGCGAAGTGCTGAATCGGATCGCGCAGGTGCAACATGCGAGCCCGATGCAGGTTGCGCTGGCCTGGCTGCTCCGGCGATCTCCGATCATGCTCCCCATCCCAGGAACTTCCTCGATCGATCATGTCGAGGAGAACGTTGCGGCGGCTACTGTGCGCTTGACCGACAAACAATACGAAGAGCTCTCCGAGGTTTCCGAACCCACTGTTCCTCGTGGAGGGCAAGCAGCTACCCAGTCAACGGTCGGCGCCCACTAGACCTCTTCGAGGGAGAGGACACCGCGACAAGCCGTTCGTTGTTGGCTGCCGCAGCAACGGTGAGTTGCTGGATCGTTCGTTGCGCGGTCGCCCTCCCCACCACACAAGAACCTTGTTGATATCGAAATCAGTCAAACATGATCGCTACTCGCGCACCGCCACCTGCTCGACCTACGGGCCTCAAAGGGGATTTCTCCGTGAGCACTCACGCGTTTGAGGCAAAGCGAATCGATATCAGCTCGGCGAAACCGTTTCCCTTTACCCTTGCGGCACTGGAAAACAGAGTACCTCCGGCGGACCTCCCTGCGTTGACTCGACTTGCCAGCTCTCGAGCCGGACCGCAAGGCATCGAGGATGCGGTGCAAGTGATGGTTGGGGACTCGGGCTTCATCAGGCTGGCGAAGGTGGACCAACGCCCGCTCGTGTCGCTTCTGGGTAAGCCACAACGAATGACTGTTTACCTGATCGCCAGTCCAGTGTTGGCGAATCGAATGTGCGAACGCAACCCAGCGGTTGGCGTCTACGCCCCGCTGCGCGTATCGATCTACGAGGCGGATGGTAGAACACACTTCACCTACGACCAGCCGTCAGGCTTACTGAACCAATTCGATGACGAGGAGATTCGCGCGGTCGGGAGAATCCTCGATGACAAAGTGACTGCTCTTGCAGACTACGTCCTTCGATAGCGTTCGAGCGCGGCCAATGCGCCGTCAGCCCCCATCGCGCAGGCAAGTGAAAAGGCAGTATTCCCCGAGGCGTCGGTCCGTGCCTCGTCGGCTCCTCGACTAAGGAGTAAGTCGATCAATTCCGGACGATCGAACATCGCGGCGAACATCAAGGGCGTCTTGCCATCGGGTCCGGCCCCGTCCGGGGCAGCGCCATGATCGAGAAGGAGCCTGGCGATTTCAGCATCGCCCTTGAACGCAGCGCCGGCGAGCGGCGTCTGCCCGCGGTCGTTGGCAAGTTCCGGGTCGGCGCCGCGGAGCAGTAGCAGAATGCTGGCGCTCACATGCCCATGGTAACTCGCCAGCATTAGCAGGCTGTCGCCCTTCTCGTTGCGCACATTCGACGGGACGCCGCGATTCAGCAACGACTGAAGAGCAAGCTCGTTTCCCTCACGCGCGTGAGCGAAAGCGGCTCGGACCAGCTCGAGCGCATCCGGCTCGATGGGCGAAGCCGCGCCGCTCATCGAGGGCTCCGGTGGCGCGCCAGCGCGTCCGCGAGGCGGCGGCCATAGTCGCTATCTGCGCGACGGAAATATTCAACCGAGCGGTCGATCACATCCTGTCGGCTGACCTGCGAGAGGCTTCCTGCGATGTTCTCGACCAGCCGCCGGCGTGCATCCTCCTTCATCACTCGGTAGAGCGCGCCCGCCTGGACGAAGTCGTCATCCTCCGGATGCCGCGGATGCGCGGTCGGGCCGATTGCGCCGGAGACTTCATAGCTAAGGGTGTAGCGTTCACCGGTCTCCACCGGCCCGTCATAGCTGTTCGGCTCGTAGTTCTTGGACCGCCCGCCGTTCGCGTCGAAGCGCATCGCGCCGTCGCGGCCATAGTTTTGCGGTCCGCCCTCCACGCCATTGGCGGCGTTGACCGGCAACCGAGTGTGGTTGATGCCGAGCCGATATCGATGCGCGTCGCCATAAGCGAACAGTCGCGCCTGCAGCATTTTGTCCGGTGAGGGTCCAATCCCGGGAACAAAGTTCGCAGGATCGAACGCTGCTTGCTCCACCTCGGCGAAATAGTTCTCCGGAACGCGATTCAAGACCAGTTTGCCGATCGGAATCAGCGGATAGTCGCGATACGGCCACACCTTGGTGAGATCGAAAGGATTGAAGCGGTAGTTGGTTGCGTCCGCTGCCGGCATCACCTGAACCTTCAGTGTCCATGACGGGAATTGCCCGCGGTTGATCGCCTCGTAAAGGTCCTTGTGCAGATATGCCGGTTCTTGACCACCGATCTTGACCGCCTCGTCCGTGGTCAGGCAGCGGATTCCCTGATCGGTCTTGAAGTGGAACTTGACCCAAAAACGCTCAGCCTTCGCATTCACCCATTGGAACGTATGGGAGCCGAAACCATCCATCTGCCGATAGGACGCGGGAACTCCGCGGTCGCCGAAGAGCCAGGTGAACTGGTGGGTCGCTTCCGGGGAGTGAGAAAAGAAGTCCCAGATATTGTCCGGCTCCTGCCGATTGCTGTGCGGATCGTATTTCTGCGAGTGGATGAAGTCTGGAAACTTGATGCCGTCCCGGATGAAGAAAATCGGAGTGTTGTTGCCGACCAGGTCCCAGTTCCCATCCTCGGTGTAAATCTTCACTGCGAACCCACGCGGATCGCGCGCGGTGTCCGCCGCCCCCCGCGATCCGGCAACGGTGGAAAAGCGGACGAATGCGGGGGTGCGCTTGCCGACCGTCGAGAAGATCCTCATCTTGGTCCACTTCGGCACGTCAGGGCTGGTGACCTCGAGATGGCCATAAGCGCCGGTGCCCACCGCGTGCACCACCCGCTCAGGGATTCGCTCGCGGTTGAAGCGAGCGAGCTTCTCGATCAGGTAGTGATCCTGCAACAGCACGGGCCCGGATGCCCCCACGCTTTGCGCTTGCTGATTGTCAATCACAGGGGCGCCGGCCTCGGTGGTCAGGGTTGCTCGCTTCGCCATTGTTGTTTCCTCTTTCTGGGCAGCTCCGCCCATCTGCTGCACGCAAGAATGCCCCTCCCCAGGGTGATAGGTCCAAGACATTGTTTCGATATGGGTGATAGGCGGTAGCTGTCAGATAAAATCGACAGCTCTGCGGTCGCGAGCTTCAGCTCAGTGTGTCGCGCCGATCACTTCGCCGATCTCTTTGCGGAGTCCTTATCCATCGGCGGTGGCATGGCTTTCCCCAGGGTCTCAACCCATTCTTTCATCCCGGCTGAGAACTCTTCGGCAAATTTCTGCATCAGTTCCGGTGAAGCATTCTCCGCATTCTCCACGGCCGGAGGTCGGCAGAACTGCGCCAGGACCTGCGAGAGCAATGAGATCTGCCGAACTGGAACTGCGAATACCGCGATTGTCCCCTCTCGCCCGTGACGCGAGCTGAGCGCGATCGAACCATTCTCACCGATCATCTCGTGCAATCGCTGCAGGACCTGCGCGTCCTCGGTCGGAACCGCATCGGGAGTTGATCTCAGGTGGCGAATCGCTGCCTCGAGCTGTGCTCGCTGGCACTCCCGAAACGGCTTGGTCACGATCTCCGACTCCTTCGGGACCTGAATCTCGGTGTCTCCCGGATCGCCGTTTGGCGCGTTTACGTGAGCCAGCTTTTCATAGGTGAGTAAGGCGGCGAGCAAACTCACTCCATACCGCCTCGTCATCTCTTGCGGGAAACAGCGAGCCACCGCTCCACAGCGCGTCAGCGTCGATTGAGACACATCCCCAAAGCGTGCTGTGAAGAAGTCCCGTGCGCTGTGATACGAGTGCCTCCACAACTGCTTCTCGACGATGTTGTCGTAGTGGACGCCCGCCTGCCAATGGGAGTCCTCGCCTTGCTGCAAGCATTCCCTCATCGCCTTTCGCTCTGCCTCGAGCTCCGGCGACTCGGGCGCCAACTGCTGCGTCCGACCTTCTTCGTGCGCCATATAGCCTCCAGGTCCGCGACTCAAAAAACAGCGACGGAGAATGCGAGCGGCACCTGTGACCGGTCAATCGTTTTCCGGTCTAGAAACCTACAAGCTCAGTACTCACCGGTGAGCACTGTAAGTGGTTGATTTTACTTGAAACGAGGATCCGCCGAGTCTTTGTCCGTGATCGGCATGGCCGTCCCTGGGGCCGGATCTCGCAGTGCCGCCCACTTCAGTAAGGCATCGAGTGCAGGGCACAGCGCCTGTCCCCAGTCGGTCAGCGCATATTCGACCTTGGGTGGAACCTGATGGTGAACAATCCGCCGGACAATCCCGTCGCTCTCCATCTGCCGAAGCTGCTGGATAAGCATCTTTTGGGAGATGCCGGAGATTGCCCGCTGCAGTTGTGAGAAGCGCTGCAACTTTCCGCCAAAGAGCCGAAAGAGGATCACCAGCTTCCAACGGCCGTCCAGGAATTTCAGTGCCTGCTCGACATCATCAGCGGCGGACTCAGGCGTAGGCGGATCCACCTTACCTTGAGGTGAGTACCTTACTTTTCCGTGCGTTCTTGCCATCTGGCAAACCGTACCGTTACTTCTCCGGTTGGCGGAAGGGGCAGCACGCGCCGCTCGCGAACGCCAGGAGGAGTGCAATGTCCGTCAAATTGCCCAAGACCCTCACCGCTTATTTCGACGCGGTCAATACCTACGACGTCGATGCAATGCTAATCCCTTTTGGAGAGGGAGCCGTCGGCCGTTTGGAGATCAGCTGATGGCCGGGGTGCAACACTTTGTGATCGATCGGAGTGAGTTTGCCGGCAAGCGCGTCCTCGTCACCGGCGGAACGAAAGGAGTGGGCGAAGCCGTCGCCTGGCGGCCGGCGGCGCCAGGGTAGCCGTGACTGCCCGCTCCGAGCGCCCCGAGGGGCAGGCTCCCGACCTGTTCGTCCAGGCGGACATCAGCACGGCCGACGGTGTCGAGAGAGTCGTCCGTGCTGTTCTCGAGCGGTTCAATGGACTCGACATTCTTGTCAACAACGTCGGCGGGTCCTCCGCGCCGGGCGGAGGTTTCGCCGCACTGACGGACGAGAGTTGGCAACAAGCTCTCGACACCAATTTACTCGCCGCTGTCCGTCTCGATCGTGCGCTCTTGCCTGGGATGCTGAAGCAGGGAGCTGGCGTCATCGTCCACATCTCATCGATCCAACGGCGGCTCCCCCTCTTCGAGTCGACCCTCGCATACGCAGCCGCCAAGGCAGCATTGACGACGTACAGCAAGGGCTTGGCAAAGGAGGTAGGACCGAAATCTGTTCGCGTAAACACCGTCGCTCCGGGATGGGTCGAGACGATTGCAGCGCGTCAACTCGTGGCGCGGCTGGCTGAGCAAGGTCAGATCGACGAGGCCGCGGCACGCCAAAACCTGATGGACTCGCTGGGCGGGATTCCGATTGGCCGTCCGGCTCGCCCAGAGGAGGTCGCCGAGCTCGTCGCCTTTCTGGCTTCGGATCGGGCCGCGTCAATCCACGGCAGTGAGTACGTGATAGATGGAGGCACAATTCCCACGGTCTGATGAAAGCCCGGGAGAGGGAAGATCAACCGATGCGAGACTACGCAGCATTCCTTAGGGCCGTCAGTCCAATGAACGCAAAGATGCCGGAACTGAAGAAGTGCTTCGAGGCCGCCGGCTTCGTGGACGTGAAGACACTGCTTTCGAGCGGCAACCTCGTGTTCAGAGCGCGCGCGGCGTCTGAGGCATCGCTCGAGCGCCAATGCGAAGCGACCATGAACAAGCACCTTGGCCGTGCCTTTCTAACCGTGGTGCGTCCGCTCGACACGCTCCGCGCGATCCTCGACCGCGACCCGTATAAATCGGTCCGGCTGGCCCCCACCGCAAAGCGCGTCGTCACCTTCCTGCGCGAGAGACCCAAGTCGGAGGTCATCCTGCCGATCGAGCGGGATGGCGCGGGCATCCTGCGGATCGAGGATCGGGAAGTGTTCAGCGCCTACGTTCCCAGCCCGCGCGGGCCAGTCTTCATGAGTCTGATTGAAAAGACATTCGGAAAAGAAGTCACCACCCGGACCTGGGACACGGTCAAGAGAGTGGCCGCCTTCTACGATTGACAACGCGGGGCGTTGTTGTGATACACCGTTACACACCGTGACACGCAACCCCAACCCAGCAGTCAAGCGACCAGCGAACAAGGAGCGGGTGATCCACACCCGGGTGCCGGCGGTACTCGAGGAGGAGCTCAAACGCTTCGCCGACAACCTGCGGGTGCCGGTCTCGAACCTAATCCGAACCATTCTCGAAGACGCCCTGGCAGTGGCGGAGCAGGCCGGACACCGCGTCGAGCGTGAGCTGCATTCGGGAGTGGCCCAGCTCGCGCAGGGACGCAAGATGTTGCACCGCAGGCTTAGCCGGCGCATCCCGCGGCGCCTTCCACGACGCTGAACCAGAAGGGAAGTGAATGTGACTCCGATCCTCGTCTTGTTCGCCACCCACTGGACGCTGTCGATCTTCGGACAGACGTTCTTTCATCACCGGTACGGTGCCCATCGGATGTTCAGCATGAACCGCTTCTGGGATGGCTTCTTCTATCTGTTCTCGTTCATCGCGCAGTCGCCGTCATTCTTGGTGCCCCGCGCGTATGCGATCCTGCACCGCGAGCATCACGCGTTCTCGGACACCGAGCGCGACCCGCACTCGCCGCGGTTCTTCTCGAACGCGGTGAGCATGATGTGGAAAACCAAGCGAAGCTACGACTGCTACGCCTACCGGCGGGCGGAACCCGAGGCGCGCTTCCTCGGCGGCACGCCCGAGTGGCCGTTGATCGATCGACTCTCGCAGTCGTGGATTACCCGGATCGGGTTCGGCACTCTGTACGCTTTGTTCTATTTGCGCTTCGCCCCGTCGGCGTGGTGGCTCCTCCTGCTTCCGGTTCACTGGGTGATGGGGCCGGTCCACGGCGCGATCGTCAACTGGTGTGGCCACCGGTATGGCTACGCCACCTTCGACAACCGGGACCAGAGCAGGAACACGCTCGCCTTCGACTTCCTTACCTTCGGCGAGCTGTTCCAGAACAACCACCACCAGTACCCGTCGAGCCCAAACTTCGCGGTGCGCTGGTTCGAGATTGACCCGTGCTACCAAGTGATGCGGCTCATGGCCTGGCTCCGAGTCATCGACCTTGGGCCGGCGCGGACCGCCCTCGCAGCGAGGGCAACCGAGGCCGTCCGGTGATCGCAGACTTCCCGGCGTCGGAGCAGCCGACGTCGCTCGTGGTCGCGCGCGAGGTGGCCGCCTCCGCCGCGTTCTTGCTTCTGCATCCTTTCGGCTGGCGCCCCGAGCGGAAGCGTACTCCACGACGAGCCTCGCAACGCACGGTGGTGCTGGTGCACGGCTACGGCGGCAACCATGGTGCATTCCTGCCACTCGCCGCGTATCTGCGCGCACGAGGCGTGCAGCAGCTTCTCCGCTTCGACTACCGGGCGTCCGACGGGATTGAGCGGACCGCGCGCGAGTTGCGCGACTTCCTCAAGTGGAGCGTGCGCGGCGGGCGGATCGACCTGGTTTGCCATAGCCTGGGAGGCCTGGTCGGGCGCGTGTACCTCGAGCAGCTCGGCGGCGCGCGCCGGGTCGATCGCTGCATCACACTTGGCACTCCGCACCGCGGGACCTACAACGCCTATTGGTTGGCGTCGCGCGTGGGGCGTGAGTTAAGGCCCGACTCGGCGTTGCTGGAGCGGCTCGCGGCGTCGCAAGCGAACGCATCGGGAGTGCGCTTCACCTCCATCGTGGCGGGATCGGACAACATCGTCATCCCGCGGGTGTTCGCCGCCGGAGACGATCTGGTCTACGTGCCGCACCTAGGCCATTTGGGGATGCTGTTCTCGCCGTCCGTGTTTCGCGCGGTTGCGGATCGACTGTTGTCCTGAACCACTGCGTACTCTGCAGCGTTCAGAAAGCAACGAGCTCCGCCAGCTTGGCGCTGAGCAGTCGATCGAGAGCCGCCGACGCCTCGCTCTTCGTTGTCCCGCAGGAGTCGAGGCACTCTACCAACTCGGTCAAAGTCTGAATCGAGATCCGAAGCTCGGACAAGTACACACCGTCGCCGGGTTGAACGCCCAAGGGGGCCGCCCAAGTGGCCACTGCCTGGTTGAAAGCTTCCCGGCCGCCGCGGTCGTGTGAAGATTTGATCGCCGCCTGGTAATCAGCCTCAGCCTCGGTTCCGATAACGGAGAGCCGAAACTTCTGCTTACGCGGCCATCGCGGACCCGCTTCACGTCCAAAGAGCAAAGCCATGATCCAAGCCTACACCACTGGCGTTCGAGTGTCGCCTGTCAGCCGAGGGTATTCCCGAGGGTTGCGCTTCATCGCCTTCGATGATAATAATTAAGTGTTAAATAATCTAGCGCTAAACTATTTCCGTGGCGCGAGCCGTTCGGCTCGGTTTGTCCGCTTAGGAGCTTTCATGAGAATCGCTTCGTCAGCCCCAGTATCCCTCGTGTCCTCTCGAATGAAGCCAGCTCCCGCGATCGACACTGCCACCAATTGGACCGTCGACCCGGAACACAGTCACGTCGGCTTCAAGATCCGACACATGATGGTCTCCAACACCAATGGCCGTTTTCGCAAGGTCCGCGGGAGGGTAGTGCTGGATGACCATCATCTGGAAAACAGTCAGGTCCAAGCAGTGATCGAGGCAGCTTCGATCGATACCGACCTGCCGAAGCGGGACGACCATCTGCGCAGCAACGAGTTCTTTGACGTTGAGAACTACCCGCACCTCTCCTTTGCTTCCAAACGAGTCGAGCCGGCTGGCCCAAAACAGCTGATGGTGGTGGGAGACCTGCGAATTAAAGGAATCACGAAAGAGGTCACCTTCAAGGTCGAGTACCCAGGAACGGAGGTCAAGGACCCGTGGGGCAACCTCCGCCGTGGCGCCATCGCGGTCGCGAGAGTTCACCGCAAGGATTTCGGCCTCGATTGGACCATGGCTTTAGAGAATGGCGGAGTGGTGCTCGGCAATCAGGTTCTGATTCAGATGAACCTGGAGCTGATTCGTGCTACCGGTCCGCTGGCCCCTTTCGAGGTTCCCGCAAGCTGAGAAGTTTCCGGTAAGGAATCAATGGGAACTCGTTACCGCGGCAAGGCGGATGAGGTCCGTGCGCTCAACGCGTATATCAATCTGATGCGCGCCGGGCGATCGGTCGGCACTCGTCTGGAACATCGGCTGATCGAGCTGGGCCTGACCGAGAGCCAGTTCGGGGTCCTGGAAGCTCTTCTTCATCTCGGTCCCCTCTTCCAACGTCAGCTCGGCGAGAAGCTGTTCACCACCCGAGCGAACATCACACTGATCGTGGATCAGCTCGAGGAGAAGGGCTGGGTCGAGCGCGAGCGGCATCCGGATGATCGCCGCCATGTCAAGGTGGCACTGACCGAGGCAGGGAAGAAGTACGTGAAGCGTCTCTTTCCGGACCACCTAGGAGCGATCCTCCAGGAGTTCGAGGTGCTCACCGCCCAGGAACAAGACGAGCTGGCGCGCTTGTGTAGAAAAGTGGGCCTCCGGTCCGAACCCGACGCCGCGTCCTCGCGCAACTGATCCGGCTCGGAGATACGGTCCGTGCAGCCGACATTCGAATACTCGAATGTCCATGAAGCCTCAACCGCTACGCACATCTCGACTATCGACTGCGCGTCGCCGCGGTGAGGACGACCAGGTGATCCAATGCTTCGATCACAAGAGGGTAAAAAATTGCGCTTGACAGTATCTTCTTGCCTCTGATACCGGGAGGCGCATCGAACCTGAGGGGGTTCCACTAAGCGGTTGGATAAACTTTCGGAGTGCTGTAGCGCCGTGGGGGCGGCGCGGATCGTAGTCCGAGTTGCGTCGTCGCAGGGAATAACTCAAGCCTCAGAGGACACGCTCTCGAGGCAACATCCCTCCGTGGAAAAGGGATGACCGAACGAACGAATCCAGGCGTTTGTTTTTTTGCATAGCTCACTGGCAGCTCGCCAAGCCAGAGTAGGAGGGGGATCATGGCAAAACAGAAGCGCATTACCTCGCTCGCAACGGGAGGAGTCTTCGTCCTCGTCGTGGTGTCACTCTTCGTCACATTGAATCGTTGCGGCGATAAGTCAACCTCCATCGGGACGAGCACTGCGGCGTCGGGTCCGCCCTCGGCGAGGCAAATGCCGCTCGATCCGACGATAATCTTCGCCCAAAGGTTCACCACCCAGTTGCCGATCCCGCACGTTTTTGCGCCAACGGTCATTCGGAACGGATCCGGTCAGGTGATTCGCAACGAGTACACGATCACGGACTCGATGACGACGGTGCAGATGCTGCCGGCCGGGTTCCCGAACACCACGGTGCTCGCCATGGGGGGGCCGGTCACCAGCGGCGGGACCTTCCAGGGAAGCCCGTCGCCGTCCTTCGAGAACACCCGCGGCATCCCGACGGTCGTACACTGGAGGACCAACATCCAGCAGCCTGCTTTCCTGCCGATGGACCCGACGATCCACTGGGCGGATCCGCAGGCGATCCAGAAGCCGACGCCTCCGTTCGAGCTGTTCCCGCCCGGTTACAGCAACGCGCAGTTCCCGGTGGCCCACGTGACCCACACGCACGGCCTGATGGTGCTGCCGCACATGGACGGCACGGCCGAGGAATGGTTCACGAACGTGCAGTACCGCGGGCCCAGCTTTGTCACGGAAGACTACACGATGCCCAACGATCAGCCGCCGACGCAGCTCTTCTATCACGACCACGTCATGGGCGTGACCCGGCTCGGCATCTACGCCGGAGAGGTCGGGAGCGGCTACTTCATCCGCGATCCCAATAATCCTCTCGACCAGCCGAGCTCGCCGCTGCCGAGAGGCCAGTTCGAGATCCCGCTGGCTATCTTCTCGAGGGCCTTCTTTACCGACGGCGAGGTGAATTTTCCCCCGAGCCGAGGCAGCCTGAACGCTGGAGCAGACGCGCCGCCGAACATCGCTTACTGGTCGTACAACGAGGGCGCCGACACGGTCCTGGTCAACGGCGTCACCTGGCCCAACTTGAACGTCCAGCGCCAGCAGTACCGGTTCCGGGTGCTGGCAGCCGCGAACACTCAGCTCTGGGACTTTCAGCTCGTTAACGCCAGCAACGGCAACGCGGTCGTGCCGTTTACGATCATCGGTTCGGATGGCGGGTATCTGCCGGCGCCGCAGGTCGTGACGCATGTCCAACTTGGCATCACCGAGCGCGCCGACATCCTGGTCGACTTCTCCCAGTTCGCGGCTGGCACGCAGATCATCATGAACAACAATTTCGTCGGTACCTCGGACAGCCCGACATTGGGCACCGTCCTGCGGTTTACCGTACAGAACAGCACCGCGGTTCCGCCGCCGGTGCTATCGCCTTCCCTGTTCCCGGCGCGGGCGGTCTTGACGGCGAACGCGCCCACCCGCTTCAAGGTGCTGCGGATCTTCGACGACCTGAGGGACATCACCGGCTCGTGCTCCGACCCGGCACTCTTCAATTGCAACCAGCGCGAGATCGACGGTCTCGAGTTCACTACGCCGACGACCGAGTTTCCGTTGGTCGGCTCGACCGAAGAATGGGACATCATCCATACGAACGATCCGGACTTCGGTGACCAAGACAAGAATATGCACCAAATCCACATCCACCTCTTGGAGTTCCAGATCCTGAACCGGCAGCCGTTCGACAACAATGCATACAAGAAGCAGTGGCACCTCCTGAACGGCCACATGCCCGTAAGCCGCCCGATCGTTCTTGACCCGACGCCGTTCTTCACCGGACCTGTGCAGCCGCCGGCAGCTTACGAGACGGGCTGGAAGGACACCGCTCAGGCATTCCCCGCCATGATCACCCGACTCATGGTGCGCTGGGCGCCACAGGAGAGCACCAACGCCACCCCGGGCGTGAACCAGTTTTCGATCGATCCGACGTCGTTCCCCGATCCGGTCACCGGGCCGGGTTACGTGTGGCACTGCCACATCGTCGGTCACGAGGACCACGACATGATGCGGACTTTTGCGGTGGTGAACAACTGGACGGCGGGCAAGAGCTACCTGGCCGGCAACGTCGTCGCCTTCAACAATGTCAACTACAGGGCCCGGGCGGCGTTCACGTCGGTGGCTGGTCAGACGCCCCCCACCCGGTTCGATCTGTGGGCCCGCGTCAACAACAACGACGGCACCTGGCAGCCGCAGATCATCTACGCGCAGAACGACCGCGTGCTCTCGGGCGGGCTGCTCTACGCGGCTCGTTCCGTGTTCCAGGCGCAGGCGGGGCAGACGCCGGCAGCCAATCCGACGTTGTGGCAGGCGCTGCCGATGACCGCGTGCGGGCAGCTCGCGCAGTTCTGCCAGGGGAACTCGAACCAGGCCGCCGTAGGGTGCCGGACCGACGGCCAGGCGGGAAATGAGACCACCTGCCTCAACGAGATCGAGCCGTGCCTCTCGTACTGCCAGCCGCAGCAGGCGACGCCCTGCTCGGGTCTCTGCAACAACCCGGTACGGTTCAGCGTCGCCAACCACAGCAGCTTCAGTTCGGGGAACCTGGGCACGGGCGCGGCCTGCTTCGAGACGACCTCGACGCTGTTGCAGGGCGAGAGCAGCAGCTTCGCGGCTCCAAGGTCGCTGACCGTCAACGGGAGGACCGAACCGCTCAACGGCAACTGGAACTACCCGCTGCCGCCGCAGCGCAACGGAGGGTACTGCATCCAGACGACGGCAGGCGACTTCGCGTGGGCGGCCTTCTCCGCCTGGTCTGGTTAGTCGAGGCTGGAACCCGGCGTGCACTTGCTCCCCTCTGCCGCTGACGGCCGCCGGGCTCGGGCGCTCGTCATCGCGGGGCGACTCTTGCTGCTTCTGGTCGCGGCGCTGGCGCTGGTGTCGGCCTTCGCGCTCGCCCGGGCGCGTGATCGGGATCGCGCCCGGGCCGAACAGAGTTCGACCGAACGCTACGTCTGTCCCATGCACCCGGAGGTCGTCTCGCGCGTGTCCGGCGAGTGTCCGATCTGTCGCATGGCGCTCGAGCGGGTCGGCGCCGCCGAGAAGAGCCCACCCGCCGCCGCGCAGAACGGCATCGTCGATGTGGCCAAGCGACGGGTGGTGACCCAGCTCGTTCGCGCGCCGGCGTGGCTTGCCAAAGGCGGCGCGGTCACGGCGGTGCTCCACAAAGATGATCTGGTGGGGCTTGCGCCTGGGGAGCATGCCTTGTTCTTCGGGACCGCCACGCCCGGAGCGGGGACCGCCGTTCATCTCTCGCCCGATCACCCAAGCCCTTGGGACGCGGCGACGGTCCAGGTCCATTTCCAGATCGACCGGATGGTGCCGGCAACAAAAGAGGATACCGGCTGGCTCGAGCTCGCTCCCCGTCCGCGTGAGCTGCTCGTGGTCCCGTCCAGCGCTGTGTTGTATTCGGGCGCGGGGGCGTACGTGCTGGCGGCTCCTCCTGGCGGCCACACGTTCACCCGCCGGTCCGTCGATATAGGCAGGATCCTCGACTCCGGTTACGCGGCCGGGCTCAGCGGGGACCACTTTGGTGCGATCGTGGTCCTTTCGGGCTTGGAGGAAGGCGAACAGGTCGTGGTCGGCGACACGTTCTTCCTCGACGCCGAGCGGCGCCTGCAGGCGGCCCAGGGGAACCCAGCCGAGGTAGTGCATTGATTTCGCGTCTAGTCGCCTGGTGCACCCGTCAAAGTTGGATCGTCATCGCAGTGGCGATCGTTGTGGCGGCGTGCGGCGAGTGGGCCCGCCGGTCGCTGTCGCGCGACGCAGTCCCCGATCTCTCGGATCCGCAGGTCGGGCTCGTGGTCGATTGGATGGGGCATCCCGCCACGGAGGTCGCGACCCGAGTGACCCAGGTACTGACCGAGTCGTTCAAGTCGATCCCGGGCTCGACCGCGGTACGCGGCTCGTCGATGGCCGGAATGGCGTACGTCGACGTCGTGTTCGGGTCGTCCGACAGCCTGGAACCGGGGCGGCAAGAGATCTTCAAGCGCGTCGCGAACCTCCGCTACCGGCTTCCGCCCCACATCCGCCTGCAGGTCGGCCCGGCGGCGTCCAGCACCGGGTGGATCTTTCAGTACGCGCTGGTCGATCGGTCGCGTCGGACGGCGATCCCGATCGGGCGACAGCTCCAGGAGGAGCTCCTGCGACCTGCGCTCGCGGCGATCCGGGGCGTGGCGGAAGTGGCGTCCGTCGGGGAGACGGCTCAGGAACTGGTCGTGGAAACCGAGCCGGATCGGCTTCGGGCGCGCGGCGTGGCCTTCAGCGACGTGGTCGCTGCGGTGCGCGCGGAGGCCCACAGCGTTCCGGATGTGCAGCGCATCGAGACACTCCCTCTGCCCGTGCCGGGCGGCGCGAGCGCGCGGATGGAGCTAAGCTCTCATCCCACCGCAGCCAAGCGGAGTCCCGTGCAGAAAGGTCCGCGGACACTCCCGGGGTCCGGGCCTCCAGAGAATGTGGGGCTGAAGATCGGAGACGTCGCCCACGCCACCATCGCTTCCGACATGCCAACGGGGATCGCGGACTTCGGCGGCACTCAGGCGACGGTAGGCGGTATCGTGGTCGCCCAACGCGACGCCGATCCGAAGACCGTGATCGAGAACGTCAAGCGTACGCTGACAGAGCTGCGCCGGCGGCTGCCTCGGGGCGTCGAGATCGTGACCGTCTACGATCGACTGGACCTCGCCAACCGCGTCGAGCACACGCTGCTGCGCGCTCTGACGGAGGAGGTCGGGGTGGTGGTGCTAGTCATCCTGATGTTTCTGCTCCACGGACCGAGCGCGTTGGTGCCGCTGGCGACGCTGCCGCTGGCCCTGTTCCTGACCTTCGCCGGGATGCGGCTCGTCGGCGTCCCCGCCACGATCATGAGCCTGAGCGGGATCGGCATCGCTCTCGGCCTGGCCGTCGACGCCGAAGTCGTGGCGCTGGAGGCCTGCCACCGCAGGATCGAGAGCCTGGGAAGGAACGCCTCGGCCGGCGAGCGACGCGCCGCGATCATCGCGGCTGCGGGCACGGTCGCTCCGGCGATCCTAACCTCCCTATTGATCACCGCGCTCAGCTTCCTGCCAGTGTTTGCGTTCACGGACGAAACCGGCCGGCTCCTGCGGCCGCTCGCAATCACCAAGACGCTGGTCATTGTCTCGGCCGCTGTGGTGGCGATCACCCTGGCCCCCGCGCTGCGCGATCGGCTGCTGCGGGGCCGGGTGCCGCCCGAGTTCGACAATCCGATCACCAGTCGGCTGGTCCGGATCTACCGGCCGTTCGTACATTTCGCCCTAGCGCGCCCGGCCTTGACCCTGCTCACGGCGGCGTTCGCGATCGTCTCCTGCTTGCCGATCGTAACCCGCCTGGGCGGCGAGTTTCTCCCGCGCGTCGACGAGGGCGATCTGCTCTTCATGCCGACCACGTTGCCCGGGGTGTCGGCCGGGGAGGCGGCCGTGCAGCTCCGCAGGATGGACCAGACGCTGAGCCAGTTCCCGGAGGTCGCTAGCGTGCTCGGCAAGGTGGGGCGAGCTAACACCGCCACCGATCCGGCGCCGTTCTCGATGGCCGAGACGACCATCCGGCTTCGCCCCCGCGCCGAATGGCCCAAGCTGCCGCGCACGCGCTGGTACTCGCGCTGGACGCCCGCGCCGCTCAAACGAGTCCTCGGGCTCGTCTGGCCGGAGGAGACCTCCGAGACGACCGCCGAGCTGATCGAGAAGCTCGATCACGCGACCCGCCTTCCCGGATGGACCAGCGCGTGGACCGCGCCGGCGCGGGCACGAATGGACATGATGTCTACCGGCGGCGTGCGCACGCCCGTGGGGATCCGCGTGGTCGCGGCCAGCCCGGTCCGCCTGGATGCGGTGGGCACCGCGCTCCAGAAGTGGGCGGCCCGATTGCCCGGGACGCGGAGCGCCGTGTTCGAGTCGCTGGGGGGCGAGCCCTGGCTGACATTCGACGCCGATCCCGCCGCGCTGGCCCTCCACAAAGTGGATAATGCGCTGGCTCGTTCCACGGCCGATCTCGTCATCAGTGGCGGCCAGGTCGGCGAGCTGTCCTGGGAGAACAAGCCCTTCCAGGAGCGGCAACCCATTCGTATCGCGCCGTTCCAAGCCACCCATGGCCACGGTGGCCAGGCCGTGCCGCGCGGCAAGCAGTCCTACCGGTTTCGCGTCACCTCCGGCATGAGGCGCGAAGACGCGGATCAGCTTCGAGAGGTGACGGTGCGTTCGGCGACCGGCCAGCCGGTCCCGCTGGGCCTGCTCGGGCACCCGTCGTACGTGACGACCCCTGCCGCGATCCGGACCGAGAACGGCGAGTTGGTCGCCTTCGTCTACGTCGACTTGAACCCAGGGACCGATGTCTCGAGCTACGTCGGAGGGGCGCAGCGCGAGCTCGACCGAGCGCTCGGCGCCCAAGAAATCCGCCTCGAGCCCGGAGAGCGGATCGAATGGACCGGCCAGTACCAGCTCCTCGCCGCGGGCGAGCGGCGTCTCAAATGGATCGTCCCGTTCGTGGCGATTGCCATGCTCGGGCTCTTGTTCCTGCAGTTCCGGAGCCTGACCGAAGCGCTGATCGTGCTCGTCGCCGTTCCGTTCGCGCTGGTGGGGAGTTGCTGGACTCTGTTCCTGCTCCACTATCCCCTCTCGGCTCCGGTCTGGGCCGGGCTGCTCTCAGCCGTCGGTCTGGCGATGCAAACGGGCGTCGTGATGGTTGTGTACATCGACGAGGCTTTTCATCGCCGCGTACGGGAGGGACTGATCCAGAGTCGCAACGACATCGTCGCCGCGCACGCCGAAGGGACCGTGCAGCGCCTGCGCCCCAAGATCATGACCATCACCACGATGGCGGCGGGCCTTCTGCCCCTGCTCTGGGCGGACGGTTCGGGCGCCGAGATCATGAAGCGCGTGGCCGCGCCTATGCTGGGGGGACTCGCGACCAGCGCGTTTCTCACGCTCGAGGTCCTCCCCGTCCTGTACACAATCTGGCGCGGTCGTCAGCTTCGCCGTTCACAACGAACCGGCGTGCCGCTCGAAACGATCGTCGGCGCGGTGCCCGCCTGGGCCCGACGGTAACCCCCTGCGAAGGACGGGCGCCGTTGCGACCTAAATTACGGAGGTGCGCTCCAAGAGTTCGGAAGATATCGCCGAGCCACTGGCTCCATTGCGGCTTCGATCGGTGCCTAACGACGTCCCAGCGCATGTGATTGGCCGCGTACTCCTGCTCATCGTACCTCCCGCTCGCGCTGGCCAACCTATCGCAGACGAAATGGGCGCCGTCTTCCACAAAGTGGATCGAGCATTTTCAAGAACCGATCGTCGGAGCTCGGACCGACCGCTGCCCTTCAGCGACGGTCTCGCCGGTAGGCTGCCGGGGTCGTTGGGAATCGCAAGCGCAGTTACGTCTTCCTAACTTGCCCCACCCTGCGGCCTGGTGCGATCTAGTTTGTTTCTTCCCTTTGTTTGTTCTTACTTCGTTTTCGGTATGACCAATTGAGCTACGGTTTGAGTTGGGACGAGCCACGCTCGTCCCGGTGGATTGCTGTGCACCGCGGGATGCTTTACGCGTCAGCGCCCAGGCCAGGAGATCAGCGGAGAGCCGGTTGGCGATGCGCTGCCGCCTTCGGGTTCCAAAGTGAGCTGGAGCTCTTGAGGCGGAGCGAGAGGCACGCTTTCTTCGTAGACGATGAGCCCGCGTCCGCTTGCATCCGGCACGCCCTGGCCGAGCGAAATCCACTTGCCCTCGCGTTGGGTCCAGGCTTGATACGTCTTTCCGCTCGGCGGTGGAGGCAAGTCGGAGAACGTGAGAACTGCGTTCGACGCTCCCGGCCGGGTTCGGTAGTTTCCGTGCGCCGCGGGGGGTGCGTTTGGCGTAGCGACCAGCCTCACCACCTGGGTGTCGCTGGCGGTCACCATTCGGAGCGCCGCTTCGCTGCGCGTCTCGCGCGCTTGCTCCGAGCTGTACTGGAACGCAAATCGCGTCGCCACCACAGCGACTAGGACCGCGGCCATCGCCGCGAGCGCAATGCGAAGTTGCTGGATTCCCGAACGGATCCGGGTTTTCATCGTTCCAAGGGGAACCTTGAGGGTCTCGGCGACCTGCTCGTGCGTCAGGTCCTCGAAGAATGCGAGGCTCAAGGCCTGGCGCTGAGGAGGCGCCAGGGTGCCAATCGCCTTCTGAATCGCAGATCGCCGATATTCTTCCCAGACCGCCTGATCGGGTGGACTCGCCCCATCTGGCAGCTCCTGCAGCGCCGAGGCATCGCGCTCTTCACCCGATTCGGGCTTGCGGCTTCGGCGTCGCAATTCGTTGAGCACGCGCGAGCGCGCAATCTGGACAATCCAGGGGCGTACGGGGCCGCGGGCGCGGTCGAACGTCTCCGCGTTTTTCCACACGGAAGCAAAGACCTCCTGCACGATGTCTTCCGCGGCGTCTCTGCCCAATGATTCGGCCGCTATCTTAAAGACCGTCGGAACATATCGGCGGTAAAGAGGACCAAGGGCGGTGTCATCCCCAGCTGCCAGAGCCAAAAGCAGCTCTTCATCGCTGCCTTCGGGGCCTTTCTTCACTGACACGAGCACGGACCTATTCCGGACTGACAGTCATTCGCCACGATTGTTGCTGTCCCAAACGTTTCCGCAGCCAGGCGTCGATGGAAAGATCCCCCGCGCCCACTGTGAGCAAGACACACGAGGACGCCAGCATCGCGAAGTCCAGCCGCGCTTCGTGCGCCATGTCCCAAAATCCGCTGTGGAGCAGAATGGGCACCTTGGTGGTGACGATCGCCACCAGCATGTCGATGATCAAAGCCAGGGCGGCAAGCCGGGTGAGCAGCCCGAAAACGATGAGCAGGCCGCATGCGATCTCGACGACGCCGACGAACGGAGCCAGCACTTCGGGGGACGGAATTCCAATCTTCACGAATCGTCCGACGCCCAGCTTGTCTGGCGTGACGAACTTGAGAATCCCCTCGAGCAGAAACACGAAACCCGCGACGCCTCTCACGAGGAGCAACGGCGCGGGGCTTCGGTCGGGGGTACTCAGGATTCTGTCAAACAACTGATTCATTGGTCTTCTCGGGGGTTTTGAGGAAATTGAAGCCTTCTATCTGTCAGTACACCGGTACGCGCCCTTTGGATTAGGCTGGAGGCGCCGGCTTCGGCAGAAATCCGAGAGTGCCCGCGCCAACTCTTCCTGCGTCAATCGCTCAGCTCGTCGGGTTCGCAACTCGCGAACGCGTTGGTCGATTCGTTTTCCTATTTCCGACATTAGGCGAGCTTGAGAAAGGTGAAGAGGTGGGTGTGTCCATCGGCTGTTCCGGTCGTCACCTCTACCGTCTGGCCGGCACTGATACTGGACAGCTGTGCTGACGAAACGACCACACGGTGCGAATGGTTTTCAACCACGCTGGACGGCCCATTCACTCCGGTGGCAGGAGGCATGTCGATCGCGGCCATCTCAATCCCAAACGTATGCGAATGATCGCCAACGACGTTTGAGGTATAGATGAACTTGGTTCCGTTTTGGATCGGCTGATTCGTTGGGCCGTTCGCGGTTTGGTCGCTACCGCCACCGCCACATCGGACTAAAAACAAGCCGGCCGGGATGAGAACCAGCGCACCTCCTGCCAGCCTACAAAATTGACGTCGTTGCATGGTAACTCCTGATTGTTTTAAGACACCGCGAGTTCACGTCCGTTGCGTGACACAGCCTATTGTTTCATCGAACGGCGGTCGTCCTTTGAGCGACCTGAGCGTATCAGCGCACGCGAGGCCACAGTCGAAAGATCGGCCTTCGACGGCGCTTCGCTAAGCGTGTCCCGGGCCCAGTCGAGAGACTGAACGGTCTGTTCCGGCGGGAAGCGCCACGAGCATGCAAGCACGCCCATCGATCCGAACCCAACGAACGCCAGCGGCGCCAAAACCGGCGGGGCGCCAATCTTGATTCCTCCGGCGTCGCCGGGACGCAGCGCCCACGCTGCTAAAACTTGGAATACTCCGGAGATGGGATGGCCTTCGCTGTGGAACCAGAGCCCGAGGAGACCGATCAGAAAAGCAGCGGCAAATCCCACCAGCAAGACCTGACGCCCGCCCCGATGCCATCGATGTCATTTGCCCACCGTCGTCTCGCGTCTCGGCTCCTTGGAGCCTGCGGCACGCTGAGAAGCAGAGGAGGTCTGAGCCTCGAAAACGACCTTGGCCACGGTTCGCTCGCGAATGTTGAATCCATCGTCGATCTTGCGCTGCTCGGTGCGCGAAATCAGCAGACACTGCCCCGTATTCTTCAAATAAGTGCTCCAAAGAATGGTGGCGTCCTCGGCGCAAACGACGGTTTCGGTGGCGGTGCGATAAAGCACCTGCTTGCGAGCCGAGTCATAGTAAAGGCCTTCGACCGCCTTCGGGATCACCTCGCCTTGCAACACCTCTTCACCCAGCGAATGAGTCGACTTCAGTTGCACATCAATCCAGGCACGACCCAGCTCGCGGTTCGCGGCGAAATCGGCCGAGACTTCCTGGTTCGAATTGTCGAGCGGGGCCTCGAAAACAATCACCGGAGCGGCATCCGCGACTCCGACAAAAGACGCAACCACCAATGCGCACATCGTCAATTTGTTTGTGAACAATTTCATAGGTTCCTCTGAAGTAAGTTGATGACAGCCGTGTATTTCTTTCTTAAGTAACCCGGATGCGAAGCTTTAGATGGTGAGGCGTTGCAGACGTCGCGATCGATCAGTCAAACTGTCGTTGAACCCGCACGTTGCACTGCGACTCGCAATGGTCGCTATAAATTCATCTCCAGGCAGAAGCATCGGGCTGTTCAGCTCGGGGCAGTCCGCCTGCTGGCGATCCGGATTGGAAGCGAGCTGGTTTTCAATAGATGTCGGATGGAAAGAGGACTGGCAGTAGCTGGTTCAGGAATTGCCGTTCCTTGTAGGCAGAGTGGCTGGCGGAATCGGAATCGAGCAGTGTCCCGATGTACGCCTCAAGTTGACAAATCTGGATTTCAATAGGGACCAGGTAGGCTGACGCTCCTAAAGGATCCTCGATCGGGATATCCACGATCTCCTTCAGGACCTGAAAGCTCGTCGCAGCATGAGTATCCAGCAGTTCGCGATCGACTCTGTTTGAAATGGTATCGACGCGGTCGCGCCAGCGCAGAGGGCCTCCCAGGGCTTCCACAAGGCGTCGCTCCAGAGCGTAAACCTGCCGCCGAGTGCCCACGATGAACATCGCTCCGAGGAGATCTTGAATCATCTGTGGATCCCCGAGGCCGCGGCGAATCATCTTGCTCAGGATCGAACCGTTCCGCCTCGGCAGCATCGGCCGCTGACATGCGTCGCTGAGCGTCACCGCGCCATCGGACAACTCTGTCGCCGGATCATCCTCACCCTTGAAGCGAGAAACGAAGCGGTATACGTCGATCGCGGGCTCCCCGTTGCGAGGCGGCAGTCGTCGCATACGAAAGCGCCAGCACTGCTCGCCACTGGTTTTCGGTACAAGTGTGAGAGGCCCGTGGCCAAATCTCGGGGGCTCAACTTCCGAACGGACCTCGATTTCCTTCTCGGTGATGGTTCCGGACCAAAGCGTTTGCTTGAGCAACAGCTCGAAAATGCATCGGTGCCGTGGCCCATCCCGGACGGAGCGACAATGGTCTACGTCGTACAGGAGCTTGCCAAGGTACAGCTTCCGTTGCGCCTCATAGCGGGTGCGTCGGCTCGATCGTCGAGCAGCAATCCGGAGCAGTGTTTCAAACGTGTTTGCTTTACGCGTCTCGGGTAGGAGCTTGAGCCGCTGCTTCAACGTATCGGTAATCGGTATCAGCAGCTCATCGATGTACTGGTCAGCCTGGATGAAATAGGGCTCGGCTTCCGCAGCGGCCTGGCTGGAGCCATAGCTTGCATACCAAAAGCGCGCGGCTGTTCGCTGCCGCGTTGGGAACAGAGGATCGAGCAGCGGATGGGCGCGATACGAGGCGGCCATGTCCGATCCCCACAGCAACGGGTTGCCATTACGCAACCCCTTCTCTCTGGGTGGTCGCCGAGGTGGTGTGTTCGATGTCCGACGCAGATGAATCACCTCTTTGTTTCCAAGTACTCCGTACTCGAAGCTTTGGATGGGGTGAGAGAGCAGCCTAGGGTTTCGGGGTAGCGAAGAGGGACAGCTCGACCCGTCCCTCGTGCGCGACGATAGTGCTTAGCGCCTGCACCCGCGCCAGCCAGCCCTCGGTGAAGCCGGGAGCGATCTCGTACGCATCGCGATTGAACTTTTCGATCTGCGCACGCACGCGAACAGGCTTGGCACGGCCCTGCGCGTCCGACGGCACGAGCGTCGCCGTGCCTTCGATGTGTTCTCGCTTTCCGTCGCGCCGTGGCCGGCCACAGACGGCGAAGGGAATGTCGGCGGCAAACTTGGAAACCACGTTCGCTCCCAGCGGTGGATCGAGCTTGAGACCGGAGAGCTTCGCTTCGAAAGCGCAAGCCTTTGGGTCCGACTTCCTATGGGTGGCCCACTGCTGGAAATGCTCGGTCTTGAGCGGCTGATTGTCGACTACGATCGAAGTGAGTGGAACGGAGCACGACCCGGAGACGGCCCCACTGTTTGACTCGTAAGCCAGAGCGCAGGTCACTCGAGAGCTGACGGCGTTGATGCGTTCTCCCAACGGTGCGTCGAAGACAGCGCTGAAGTTGCTGTTTCCTGCCTCGGGATCAACGTACAGCACCTCGCCAGCGCCGGCGCTCGCGGCGATTCCAACCACGATAAAGCCAAACACTTTAGCGTGAACCATCTTCACTCCCATATCTTGGCAATCGGGACGACGGGGTCGGGAACCGCCTGCAGCATTGAGGCCGTTCCAGCCCGTGGACCAGCCGCGATGCTTGGCTGCGCCGTCGCTCGAGAACGTGTTTGAATCTGCGAGATCGAACGCTCGATCAACAGATCGAGGCTCCAGTCCAGCATCACGCGGAGCTTGTTGCTGAACCCAACGAGCTTGGCAAGGTACAATGTCCTCCAGACGAGCCAAGCGACGAAGCCAGAAAGCCTCACTCCCAGCAAATGCACCGCTGCGAAGTGCTCCCCGACGGAAACAAGCGAGCCGTAATTGAAATAGCGAAACGGCTTTGTCGTCTTGCGGTGAAGCAGGCGTACCAGGTTGCGGGCAGCATGGGGACCCTGTTGGAATGCGACCTGACCGAGTGGCGGCAGCGGGCGCGCGGTTTTATCGTCAACTAAAAACGCGGCGTCGCCGAGCACGAAGACATCATCGAAACCCTCCGCACGCAGATCGGGCCGGATCCGCACTCGCCCAGACTCATCCAGCCCGACACCACTGTGCGCCAGCAGCTCCGAGGAACGGACGCCGGCGCACCACACGCAGGTGCGGGTCGCCACGCGCTCGCCGGTCTTGAGCGTCACGTGCCGCGGCCCAACCTCGATCGCCTTGTTGTCAAGGAAGACCTTGATCTTCAGCCGTGAGAGCTGCCGCGATGCAATCTCCACCACTTTGGTGTGCCACCCGGGGAGGAGCTGCTTGCCGGATTGTACCAGCCAGACTTCAATTAAGCTCGGAACGATTTCCGGATATCGTCCCAAAAGTACGTTCTCGATCAAATCGTGGATTTCGGTTGCCACCTCTACACCGGTAGGGCCACCTCCGATGATCACGAAGCGAAGCAGCTCCTTCTGGAGGCTGGTCGACCTGGACGCCGCCGCGCGCTCAAAGCAATCAATCACCTGGTTCCGCACCGCGACAGCGTCGCCGAGCTCGCGCATGAAGAATGCATGTTTGTCCACACCCGGCGTACGGAATGTATTGGTGGTCGAACCCGGAGCGAGAATCAGATAGTCGTAGCCGAGCTGGGTGGGCACGCAGGCATCGGCGGCGATCTCATCGGCCTCGAATTTGGCGGTAATTGATTTGGAGACAGGGTCGATGCTCTCCACGATGGCATTGCGAAAGCGAATGTTGGTGGTCTCGAAAATCCGGCGAAACGGATAGGTGACCTGCCGCGTCTCGATGGCGCCGACGGAGACGCTGGGAAGGAGCGGGGGGAAGAGAAAATAATTGTTTTTATCGATGACCACGAGCTCGAGGCCCCGGTGGTGGCCGAGGCTCTTGTCCAGAGCCAAGGCGGCATGGAGGCCGCCGAAGCCACCGCCCACCACCAGGACTCGCAGCTTACTGTTGCTGCCGCGCCAGCGGTGAAACAACCACATCTGTTTCAACGGCACGAAGAGCATGAACGCGAAAAGCGCTGCTTCGACTGTGCTGAGTGGCGCCAGTGCCTGCCGTGCAAGTGAGTTGAATGGGACGAGCAGCCATACCGCGACGTCCAGCCCGCTGAGCGCAACTGCCGAGAGCGTGATTGCCTTTCGTACCCGAGGACGCATGGTCGTCTTGCGAAAGAGAAACTGCGAAACGGCGAGGACGATCGCCAGTCCAGTGATGTGACTGAGCAGTAGTGCGCAGAAGACCATCGGGTGTCCCCAAGCGACGTCCGCCAGCTTCACGGCCCAATCGTAGGGGGCGGTGTCATGCTGGAACAGCCAGCCCACCAGTACCTTGGCGACGCCCCAGCCGGTCAGAAACAAGATTCCCCCGCTGAGGATCGCGGCAGTGGCGATGAGTTTCCTCCACCACACCATGTTGGTCAGTCGATACGCGTCCGGAGTGGGTCGCGCGGACATGTTCTACTCCTCGCAGAAATGCGAAACTTCTTCCTCTAAATACTCTGGGCCTGGTGTCTTGGATGGGATTAGGCGGGATCGTGATTATCGGTATGCTGGTGGTCCCTCGGCAGTTGCAGTCGGCACTACACGGCGACCAATGCGGGCCGCTCCGCATTGCGGAAATCCAAGAAACGCACATCGGTGTACTCATCGGTCAAGGGTCTGGCGAGTTGACAATTTTGAAAAATGTCTCAGCGATTATTCTTCTTCTCCTTTCTTCTTACGCACTTGGTGCCGACAGAGATTCGATTTCGACCACGGTGATTCGGCCCAGCATGCTGTTGTGGCTGGATTTCAGGTCTTTGGAGCACGTTCATGGCTTCGATGATGTTCCGGACTTGAAGGTGCAGGCAGAAACCAAGCCAGCGGATCATTCGCTGACAAGAGAATTCATCTCCTCCTGCTGGGCACTGTCTCTGATTCCCGCGCCTCAATTGGACAGCCTTAACTCGCGCGGCTGCGCGCGGATCTGTAGAGAATCGACCCCGAGCGGCCAATCGGCGTGCTAACCCAGCGGCCGTTGTGATCAGCTGCGGCCGCGGGTTTCACGGCCGTGGCCCTTATTGCCCTTGCGGCAAGCAGCGCCCGAGTAAACCCACAGCGAGACACGGGAGACACTGCAGAGGAAGAGCTGCCACTCGCGCTGCCGTGCCGACCCACCATCGCGTGCACGGCAGAAATGGTGCCATCGCCCGCCCTGCAGTGCTGCCGCGCGCGATGGTCACCTCAACTTTCGTGGCTGAGCTCCACCTTGGCGAACGCCAACGCGGATTGGATAAGCTTCCCCGCGAGCCGAAGAACGTTCACCGGCTGCGGCGCGCTCAGCTCGTCGGACAGGAAGCGGCGCAGCGCTTCACGGCGTCGCATCTTGCCGCTGGAAGTGCGCGGCAGCGTCCCGGGATCGAGAATCTTCACCGTGTGGGCACGGACTCCCGTGCGGTCGAGCACCGCCTGGCGTATCCTCTCCTCGAGATTGACGGAAGAGCCGCGAGGACCACGTTCGGCCAGGATCAGCAGCTTCTCTCCGTCGGCTCCTTCGGGTGTGAAACCGAGAGCCACCACGCATCCGGTGCGAACGCCCTCGAGGGAGTCGACGCAGGTTTCGAACTCCTGCGGCTGATGGTTTGCTCCTCGGATGATCACCAGGTCCTTGGCGCGCCCACAGATGTACAGCTCGCCCTTTTCAACGAAGCCCAGGTCTCCAGTATCGAGCCATCCGTCGATCAGAGTGCCGGCAGTCGCTTTCCGGTTGCCGAAGTACCCCACCATCACCGATGGACCTCGAACGAAGATTCTCCCTGCGCGACGCTCGGGCAGCACGTCACCGCGCTGGCCGCGGATCTCGACCTCCACCCCAGGCACGGGCGGACCCACCGACGCGATCTCGAACGTGCCGCTTCGAACCTGGCCTCGTCGGGCGAGCTCGAGGGAATCAACGCTCAACGCCCGTGCCGGCCGGTCCGGTACGCAGTAGGTCACTGCCAGCGTTGCTTCGGCGAGCCCGTAACCCGGCGTGAGGACGCGAGGGTTGAAGCCCCAGGCCTGGAACCTTCGCGCGAAGGTTCGCATCACTTTCATCGAGACGGGCTCAGCGCCGTTCAGCGCGATTCGCCAGGAAGACAGGTCGACTCCGTCCAGCTCTGCGTCCTTGATTCGGTGAGCACACAGGGAGTATCCGAAGCTAGGCGCCGCCGATGCGGTTCCGCGATGGCGCGAAATCGCTCGCAGCCAGAGCGCAGGCCGAGCGAGGAAATTCTCGGGCGGAATTAACACCAGCGGCGCCGGATAGTACATGGCGCTGAGCAAACAGCCGATCAACCCCATGTCATGGTACAGCGGTAGCCATGAGACTCCGACCTCGTGCTCTGTCGCGGAGGCGTTGATCATCGAGTTGAGAATGGCGCACTGAGCGAGCAGGTTCCCCTGAGACAGCGCAACCGGTTTGGGATCCACCGTCGAGCCCGACGAGAATTGGATCAGGGCAAGGTGGTGCGGTTGCGCTTCCGCTTCATCAGTCTCAGCGATGAGCGTATCGGCGGTATGGCAACCCAAGTCCGGACGAGAGGCTTCCATCGCTCTTCCGAGCAGGCGCCGCACGCGCGAGTCGCTGATCACCAGGCGCGCGCCGACGAGTTTGACCATTCGCGCGGTCGCCGAATGGTATTCCTCAAGCCTCCCGAGACGGAGGGGAGGGTAAAGCGGCACCGGAACCGCTCCGGCTAATAGTGTGCCGAAGAACGCGTCCACGAACGAAGGCCCGGTCGGCAGAATCACTGCGACGCGGTCTCCTCGGCGGATTCCGAGCTTCAGCAGGACCGACGCAGCTCGCCGGGCTCGCCGGTACACCTCGCGCCAGGAAAGATACTGCTCCTCCTCGCGCATATCCACGAAGGTCAGGCCTGAATCGTCACCCGCGGCGGCCAGCGCCGCGTTGAGCGTGGCAAACTTTGGCCTCGGGGCGGGGGGACCCTTCACGGTTGCGCCCCCGAAGCGCGGCTCGCGACCAGACTCGCCAGGTCGGCCACGGTGCTCACCCGCGCAGAATCTTCCTCCGTCAACCTGATCCGGAAACGATCCTCAAGGCCCACCGCGAGAATAGTGAGGCCGAGCGAGTCGAGCTGGAGATCCTGGATCAACTCGTCGGACCCTTGGACCGACCGGTCGAGCTGGAGCTCATCTTTGGCGATGCGCCGGATTTCCGCCAAGACTTCCTGCGTGCTATGGGCCACGATGCACCCTCGGTAGGCCGAGGAAAATCAGGTAGGCATTGACGGAGCTCACCATCGGAGAAGGACGAGCTCAGAACAAAACCCTGGCCCCATCGCGAGCAGGAGGCCATAGTCGTCCGGCCTCGCCGCGCTCGCCTCGAGAAACTCGCCGAGTACGAACAGCACGGAAGCGGAGGAAAGATTCCCCGTTTCGGACAACGAGCGCCACGAGCGTTCGAGCGATTGGGCGGGCAACTCGAGCGCCGATTCGAATGCCTGAAGGACTTTCGGACCACCGGTGTGTGCGATCCAATGCGCAATTCGCGTGCGATCCAAGCCCTGGGCGCCGAGGAATGAGTCCACGTCTCGCCGGATGTTCTGCATCACCAGCTGGGGAACCTTGGCTGAGAGGACGATCTTGAATCCACCGTCGATGACCTCCCAGCCCATCACTCGCTCTGTGTCCGGGTAGAACACCGAGCGCGCCGCCACCACCCGCGGGCCGCGCGGCGAGTCGTGCCTGCGCGCACCTGCCAACGCGACGGCCGCCGCTCCGTCGCCGAACAGCCCGGAGGCGACCATGTTTGCAACCGAAAGATCCTTGCGCTGAAGCGTGAGGGAGCAGAGCTCAACCGAGAGGAGAACGGAGACCTGGTCGCGAAATGAACGCAGATAGTCGGACGCGCGCGCAACTCCCGCCGCTCCGGCGACGCATCCCAGACCGAAGATCGGTGTGCGTTTGACGTCGGGCCGGAGCCCGAGGCGATTGACCAGCGTCGCATCCAGGCTGGGAGTGGAGATGCCGGTGACCGTCACGAAGAAAAGCGCGTCTACATCGCCCGGCGAAAGCCCGGCGGCTCGCAGCGCGGACCGGATCGCCGACTCACCCAGCTCAGCGGCGACTCGCCGCCACGCCTCGTTTCGTTTTGCAAACGAGCCGAGCGCAGCGTACTCGGCGATCGGAAGCGCCAAGTACCTGCCGCTTACCTGTACTGCGCGGTGCAGCTCTTCGAGGCGGTCGAGATTGTAGTGCTGCTCCACCCACTCCTCGCGTAAGGCCGCGATCAACGTCTCCTGGTCCGCGTAATGCGGCGGCAGCGCCCGCCCGACGGACAAGATCTCGGGAGCATTCTCGAAGTCACTCGACGTCAAAGCGATCCTCGCGGGGAATGGAGTCAGCACCAGTTAATGACAGACATGTATTGCTGGCGTTGCAAGCGTCGACAATGTTCAATAACCACGCGACGTCGTGGTGGGGGGGATAGTCACGGTGATGGTCCCCTGAAAGTTCGAGTCGGCAGGATTCAAAATGTCGTTGAATCCGCAGGTCCCGTCCCGGTTAGCAATGGTCGCCATAAATGCATCTCGAGGCGCAAGCATTGGGCTGTTCAGCTCAGGGCAATCCGTCTGCTGAGGATTCGGGTTAGAAGCGAGTTGGTGGGGAACACTGTCGTCGTTGAGGATGTTGACCGAGCTACCTCCGGAAACCGAGCTCGCTTTCGGGCTCACGCCAGTGCTGCTCAGCGTTATGGTGGAGGAAGTCGTACCTGAAGGCGAGCTGTAACCGCAACCAGCGAGCCACAGTAAACTGATGACAGCACCTGACACAGATGTTCTTAAACCAATCATTACAATTGCCTTTCCACTGCGCGCGATGAGATATGCGTCTTTGTTGTTTAATTACCCCGGACCCGAGATTTTGGATGGGGTGGCTACTGCGCTTCGTGGGTAGGCTCTACGAATGGCAGGTTTATGGAACAACAGATGAGGCATGCCGCTCGCGCTGATCGTCCGAGAGCCCACCCCGCGCGGTGACCCGTTGCTTTGCACGCGTAATCAGCTCAAGCCGAAGTAACTGTGCACGAGATGGGACTTGAACCCATACGGCCCTTTTACGGCCAGGGGATTTTAAGTCCGTTCCCCCGTTTTTTGCTCCTAAGGGCAGCTCGTCGAGACCCGGAAGTCGTCCTGAGGCGCCGAGGTGTCGACGGTCTCGAGCGGACCGGCCACAACACCTTCGCGGACATACGTCGTGGCCGATGGCTGCGAGAGGATCTGCCCGGCGGCCGGCGATCCGATGTTGGCGAGAGGCACGTCCACCTCCACCGTGCCGTTCGGACCCGGCGTCACCGACCCGGTGTCGAGGTGGAGCTGCTGGAAGCGGGTCTCGAGCGAGATGTGGATAACCTGCCCGTCGAAGAAGTGGGCTATCCCGCCTTGGTCGACCTCGACCTGCGTGAAGTACGCCTGTCCGTTGAACTGCCAGACGAAGTTGTAGTCGTTCGCGACCCCGCCCGTGGGGATGGTGGTGGAGAAGTTGCGCAAGGTGATGATCGTCCTGAGCGTCGAGCCGTCGGGCGTGAGCGCCATCGAGCCGGAGAGAATGTCGAGCTGCGGCTGCGAGCCCCGCGGCCCGAGGACTTGGCCCTCAACGATGTAGATGTCGTCGCCGGCGGGATCAGTAAAGAGCGTTCCGCAGGAGATAGCAGGCGGGGGCGTGGCCGGGACGGGCGGCGGCAGGTTGTGGACGGGAAGCGTGCGCCCGTCGAGATCGAGCATCAGCCGGGTGACGTCAGGCACTCCCCAGCCCGAGACGTTGTCCCATCCAGGCAGTGCGCTGTAGGGCTGGTTGTTGCCAACGATGATGTCGAAGAAGTCGTTCGCGTAGCGGCTCGGGTTCTTGCCCACGGCGTAGAAGCTGCGGTTGGCGAATCCGATGCCCCTTCCACGCCTGCCAGCCGCAGCCGCCGCCACTCGCGTCCACATGCCGTTCCAGAGTGGGGCGGAGAGGCTGGTGCCGGCGCCTTGCGTGATGCCGCCGCTGTAGATAGCGAGGCCGTTACCGGTGAGGGCGTCACCCGACATCGCCGCGACGTCGGGAATACCGCGGCAGAGCGGCAGCGGCGGACTGTACGGCTGGCCGTCCGGGCTCTCGATGCAATGGCCCGTGATGTTGGTTACGCCCTGCTGGTAGCTCCCTGCCTTGATGAACTGGCTGTTGCCGCCGCCCGTGAACTCCCAGGCGGGTTCCGCCAATCGCCGTGGCGGATTGGCCCCGTCGCTGTTGAGGATGGTCCCGCCAACGGCCACCGCGTAGGGGCTCGCCGCGGGATAGTTGAGCGCCGGGTAGAGCTGCGTCGAGAGGCCGTTGGTGTTTACGGGCAAGATAGGACACGAGCCGCCGGTGTCGCCCGTCGAGACGAAGAGCGTGCGCCCCTCGATCACGGCCTGGCGCAAGATCTGGTTGCCAGGGTCCTCTAGCCCATCCGTCCCGATCACCGGCTCCGCCTGCGGCACGTTCTCGCACTCGCCGAACGACGCGCTCCCCTGCAGCGGGCCGAGCCGATCGTTCACCCAGGCCGCGAGTGCGGCGAGGATGTCGGTGTCGGTGTTGTGGTGCGCGAAGTAGAGAACCTCACCCTGCACGGCGGGCGCCATGCCGGTCGAGGCCTGGGTGTCGAGGTCCCACTCCAGATCGGCGCCGTCGCTGGTGTCCGGCGTGCTGGTGCTACCGAAGTACCTGATCGTGATCGGCACCTGGGGCAACTCATAGGTCTGCTCGAACGCGCGCAGGTTGGCCACGGTGTTGGGGGTTACGCCCCAGCCAAAAATGGCCATCGTCTGGCCGTTGCCGAAGTTGTTCGAGGGTTGGTCGTAGAGCCACCACAGGTTCTGCGGCGTGAGAAGCCCGGTCACGGGCAGGCTGGGCGACGGCGTCACGTGAAAGGTGCGGAAGCGGTTCAAGTTGTTGAGGCCATACACGGTGAGGATGGGCAAGGACCCCGGTACCGTTGGCGCGGCGGTGTTGGCGTAGATGGGGCCGTACGCAGTCCGGAACCAGCTGAGCGTCACGCCGAATAGCGACCCGACCTGGGCGGCGTTCCCGCTGGCGAGCACGTAGTCAGTTGTGCCGTCGATGGTGGTGACGTTCAGTCCGCCCGACTGCAGCCAGCTCACCGCCTGCTGGAAGACGCTGGGCGAGACCCCGAAGGCGGTGGCGAACTCGCCGGGATCGAGGAACTGCTGATACTGGGCGTTGTTCGGATCGTAGAGCGCCTCAGCGAGGGCCTCCTCGCCGGCCGGGTTGGGCCGGGCGAACACGACGCCGACAGTGATCGGCGCCGACGGGTCAACCAGGCCGATCGGTGTGAGCGCGTCGAGGTGGTGCACGACCGCGCGCGAGAGCACGTCGGCGCCAGCGGAGCAGCCGGCCAGCAGCACGAATGTCATTCCGATCGCCCTCAAGCCGTTTCGGTAAGCCATGTTTCCCCCTCTGGTGAAGGACGGATTTCCTTCTTCAGCCGACTGTGTTCTGAACTCTGGTAGTCAGACGGCGGTAGTCACCTTGCCAGACTACGGTAGTGATGCTACCAACCCATTCATTGAAGTGTCTTAGAAATGACTCGCGTGACGTGATAATGTTTCCCCGGCAACACTGAGGTGCGAGTACCGTGGCGGCAAGGAGCGATCGTGCGCTGATGCAGTCCTCGCGCGCGCGACTTATCGCAGCGGGTAAATCGCTGTTCGCGCGCGTTGGCTACGAACAAACCTCTACCGCGGCGATTGCGCACCGAGCGGGCACCTCGGAGTCGCAGCTCGTCCGTTACTTCGAAGGCAAGGCAGGCCTGCTCCAGGCGATCTTTGATGAAAGCTGGCAGCCGCTGAACGAGAGGGCCCTGGCGCTAATCGGTGCTGCAATCAATGCGCGCGAAGCGATCCTCGGCGTCATCTCAGCCTTCGTCCACGCCTTCGCACAAGATCCGGAACTCGCCTTTCTGTTCCTGTTCGAGGGTCGACGCTTGCGCGGTACAAAGCACGAGGTCATCCTCTCCAAGGGTTTTCTCGCCTTCGAGGAGCTGACCCGCGAGCTGATCGTCCGAGGTCAGAAGGACGGCAGCTTCTCCAGAGGCTTCAGCGCCGCGGCAATCGCGTCGGCGGTTCGAGGCACAGTGGAAGGGATGATCCGGGATCGACTGCAGGCGGAGCGGTCGCGGAAGGTGCGCCCGTTTTCCGAGCGGGAGATCGGCCGCGTTTTGTCGGCGATGCTCGCAGGGCTCTCTGAAACGCCTCCTGCCAGACCCGCACGGTGAGCAGCATTCAATCCCGCGTAGAAAATCCAACTTTCCCTCTGAAAAGTAGCGTCCGCTGGTGTTCGCACGCGTTCGCGACTGACCGGCAAATTGGGAATGAACGCGTTACTTCGTCCTTATTGTTTTTTCCCGACGGCGGCCTTGGCCATCTTTTGGTCGAACGGACCGGGTTGGCAGGCGAAGACAATACAGTCTGTGTCCGCCGTACACTTAGTTGAGTGTTTGAGGCCACCTGAAATAGTCTGAAAGCCACCGGCCACTTGAGGCTTCCCATTACCCGCCTCGTCGGTCGAGCCGAAGGTTCCCGCCACCACGACCCCGATGATGTCCTGGGTATGCGTGTGCATTGGACTTTCGGTTCCCTTCGGAAACTTGACGAACATGCAGTTCATGGCGCCCTTCTTGTAGGCCACGACTTGCTGTACCCCGGGCGAGTTTGGCACGTCCTGCCACTTGAGGTCGGCCAAATTCCACTGGACGAGTTCCTTCTTCGCTGCTCCCTTCGCAGCAATGGCACTGCTTGCAAATCCAATTCCAACTGCCGTGAGCGAAGCGACGACTACAGAACGCAATGAGATTTTCATGGTTCCCCTCTCGTTTTCAGCGGGCGCATTCTTCGCCCCGCCCTTGTCGATTGCAACAGACTTTTGAATCGAGAGGCGGAACCTGTTCGTGCCAGAGCTATTAATAAAAGTATGCACGAGATGGGACTTGAACCCATACCGCCCTTCTAGGACCAGCGGATTTTAAGTCCGTTCCCCCTTTTCGCAGGTTTCCGAGGGGAATTTCGAAAAATCCGTCTTCCCCTCTGAAAAGTGGCGTTCGCCGGTGTTCGCACGTGTTCGCTGCTGTCCGGCAAATTACGTACCTTTTACGTACCTTTTTTCGCCGCGGACCGCGACAGCCGCAAGCTGTTTCCGATCGAACCGCGGAACGCCGCATAAGCAGTTTGGATGGTTTCGCGCCGAGCTCAGCTCGGCGCCCGACCGCGAACGGCCCACGCGCGCGCAACGAGCGGGATGCTCCCATCACTGCACCTCGGCAGCAAATTGACGAGTCGCTCTCGCACTGCTCTCAGCTTCTCGGGCTCGAGGGACTTCGCATAGTTGGGGATCGAACCCTCGCCGCTAACGAGCGGCTCCCAAAAATCGTCAAAGTCGCGAAAGACGGTCGGCACCTCGAACGCGCTCGCGTGAATCGATTCGATTCCTGATCGTTCGAACACAGCGGTGAGCGAGCGTTCATTTGTAATCGTGAACTTCTTCGCTTGATCCCGCTCGACTGCGCGCGCGTCGATGGCGATTGCGGCGTCCCAGAATCTCCTCATCATCTGCATCCCGTCACCGAAGTCCCAGACGTAAGCCGCGATGAGCCCGCCCGTCCGAATGACGCGTACCATCTCCGTCATCGCGCGATCCGGATGAGTAAGGAGGTTGAGCAACAGCCCCGAGACCACCGCGTCGAAGTCTCCATCGGGAAACGGCATCGAGTCGCACGATGCCCGGACGAGCTCCGCTCGCGCACCGAACGCTATTCGCGCCGCTGCGAGCCCGTCTTCCGAGCGGTCGCAGCCCACGACCCGTTTCGGCCTTTTCTTTTCTAGGATCGCTTGAAGGAGGGCGCCTGAGCCGCAACCCACGTCCAGCCACTCTCTGTCCTCGTCGACCCTGAGCCATGCGAGAAACTCGCGTGCAATCTTGCGACTCCAACGGCCGGAGCGAAGCTCATAGCTTTCGAGGCTGGTCCAGTTCGGCTTTGTTCCAGTCATGGTCTGCCAAATCGGGGTCCGCAGCGTACCGCCACGGGCCGCCTACTACCATTCCCATCTGAAGGAGACAGCTGCGACGCTGGGGGCATTTTACGAGGAGCGGCGGCACATCGTTCAGGCCACCGGTTTTCTACTCAGACCCAACTCGACGATCGCGGTAGCACAATACAGCTCTGGCCCGATCGGCCGCCTGGTCTGGCAGGACATCCTCGGCCTGGTTCAGCTTTACAAGACGCAGTCGAAGTAGTCGCGCGACGCTCCGCACCTCGTAACCCTTCAGTGACAGCCAGTCGCGACAGTTTGCGAACCGTTTCGTCGAATGGTGGTCAGTTCACCGACATCCCGAGTAGCCCGCGGAAACTTTATGGCGCTCCGCGCGTAAGGGTAATTTTGTACGAAGACTTCGGAGATAAGGGAAAGGTTCCCCTTTGGGCTCGATTGTCCAGTGGGTGTCTCTCGTCGGGTACGGGCTATTGCTCTTTTGGGTTGCTCCCCGAGCGGAGAACCACGGCATGTTTCTTTGGGCGCGTTCCCGGCAGGGTCCGCCATCCACCGCGCTGCTGACCGCGAGTGTTCTCGTCACCTGGATCTTCGCCAAGAGCATCACCAATGCCACCAACCTCGGTGAGAAGTACGGAATCCTTGGAGGCATCGCGTATGCGGGGTGGTATCTTTCCGTGCCCATTGCCGGACTGCTCATTTACCGCATCCGCCGGAGCGGTCACGAGGGCTTGATTCCCTTCCTAACGGCCCGCTTCGGACCGACGGCCGCATTTCTATTTTCCGCCGCGATCCTCATCCGCCTCTTCAATGAAGTGTGGAGCAACACCGCGGTAGTGGGCAGCTATTTCGGTGCTTCCGGCACCTTCTGGTACTACGCCGGAGTCGGCGCATTCACCTTGAGCGTGCTCATCTACACCTTTCGCGGAGGCCTCCGGGCATCGATCTTCACCGACCGGTTGCAGCTCTCGATGGCGGTGGTGCTCCTCACGCTGGTCTTGGGAATGGCTGTTCCGGCGCATGGTGTCGCGCAGCTCGCGTCGACCAGCCAATTCACGCTGGCGGGGGGCCTGGATCTGTTCTTCGTGGCGCTTCTCCAAACGACCAGCTACCCCTTCCACGATCCGGTGTTGACCGACCGGGCCTTCGTGACGCCGCCTCGGAAAATGCTGGTCGCATATACGCTCGCCGGACTGATGGGCGGTGGATTCATCGTGCTCTACAGCTTCCTCGGGGTGCACGCGCGCCTGAGTGGCCTCCATGGCCCAGGTGACGCGCCGGTTCGAGTAGCCGCCGCGCTTGGAGGTAGCGCACTCGTAGTCATTTCTCTGCTGATGATGAATTCCGCGGGGGCCTGCCTCGATTCCTGCTTCTCCGCCATCGCGCGCCACGTCTCGGTTGATTTGGCGGGTGAAGGAGGGGCTCACCCGAGCGGCTTCAGAGGATTGCTCGCTCCTCTGCGAAAGCTCGCGGCCCAGGATCACGGCCTCTCGCTCGGCCGGTGGACGATGATTGCGTTCGCGGTGCTGGGGAACGTACCGCTCTTTTGGAACGCAAACATTCTGAAGGCGACGACGATCAGCGGAACCATGGTGCTTGGACTGGCGCCCCCTTTCCTGCTCTGGCGTTGGCATCGCCCCGCACCGGCAGCGTTCTATGGCTCGTTCCTCTGCGGCCTCCTCGTGGGCATTCTCGGTGTGCTCGGTTTCTGGCCCCGGACATTGTCTATTGGACACGGAGGCAATGCGGCATTGCTTGGGCAAAACGCTTACGGGTTCCTTGCCTGCAGTGCGGTCTACGGCCTCGGCGTACTGTGGGAGATTGCGCGGGCGCGAAACGTCTTGCCGGCGCCGCAATACTTCGAGGCTGCAGTGGAACGAGCGGAGGGTGTGTGAGCGAAGTGGTCAGGGCCGTCGAACGCGAACCAACCCAAGTGTCCCCGGCACTGACCGGTCCGAGAGTGAATTTCCGGTGGCTCGACACTCTCTGGGTCCAGGTGACCGGCACGCTGTGCAACATTGCTTGCCGCCACTGCTTCATCACTTGCGGCCCCAAAGCGCACGATATTCCTCTGATGACGGTCGAACAGGTCGAGGACGCTCTCGAGCAGGGACGGGCTCTGGGAATGAGGCAAGTCTATTACACTGGCGGCGAGCCATTCCTGCACCCTGAAATCCGTCGGTTGGGAACCAGCGCCCTCGCCCTGGCGCCTCTCACCATCGTTACCAATGGCCTCCTACTCGACGATGAAACCGTGGAATGGATTGCCGAGACATTCCATCAATCCCGCTACTCGTTCGATCTACGCGTTTCCTTGGATGGCATGTCGCGCGAGCAGAATGATCCGGTACGTGGCCGGGGTACATTCGATAACATCGTCGCCGCAATTCAGCGTCTCTCGACGGCCGGGCTGTCGCCCGTGGTCACGGTGGTGGAGCACGAAGAGGGGCTGGCAGCCGTGGATGCTCGAACGCGATTCCTGGTTTTTCTGAGGGAGCTTGGAGTCCGGCAGCCGCGCGTGAAGTTTTTGCCGCTCCTGCGTATCGGCCGAGAAGGGCGGAGGACGCACGGATACAAAAACACGCGCCCGTTGAGCACCGAACAGCTCCAAACGGACGTAGAATCGACTCTTCTCTGCGCATCGGGTCGAATTGCCACCGCCCAGGGCCTCTACACTTGTCCCATTCTGATCAAATACCCCTCCGCCCGGCTGGGCGATTCGCTTGCCGAGGGAGCTCACGACATTCGGCTGAAATGGGACGCCTGCCAAACCTGCGTGCTGGAAGGGCTGCGCTGCAACACCTAAACCAAACATGCGGGCGGCTTTCTTCGGCGGCATCTACAATAACTACCTTGCCCTTCGGGCCGCGCTGCAGGACGCACGTCGCCGCGGAGCGGAGGCAATTTACTGCTTGGGAGATATCGGCGGCTTTGGCCCATTCCCCGATCGTTCGATTGAAATCCTCAGGTCCGAAAACACTCCCGTGGTTCATGGCAACTATGACGATTCGGTGGGAAACGGCCGCCCTGACTGCGGTTGTGGTTACACCGACCCCCGGGACAACCACTACGCGCGCATCAGCTACGCCTATACGGTAGAGAGAACCTCAGCCGCGCACCGTCCGTGGCTCGCCGGACTGCCTCCGAGACGCGAAGTAAGTTGGGAGGCCAAGCGCTTCATCATGGTGCAACAGGTATTCCCTGGCAACGCGAGCTCCCTTCGGGGCGACGAGTGGTGCGGGCGAGACAATTGCCATCTACCTGAATACCGCTCCCGCTCGATACTAGACGAGCACTTGACTCGGTACCTAGGTACAGGATGCATAATCGTTTAGGAGAGAAGCCGAGATGGAACTCAGGACGGAAACGTCTTGCTACCCGAAACTCAGCGGACGTCCACGACTTTGAGCTGCCCGATCAGCGGTGTGATCTCCGCGCTGGACTCCTCGCCGAGGGCGAAGTGCGTGGCGTCAGCGACAGTCTGCTGGAACGTCGGGTCGAGCTGCGTCCACTCGCCGACGTAGGCCTCCACCCATTCATGCCAATAGAGCGCCGGCACTCCATCGTTGAACATGTACACGACGCCATCGACTCTTTTCGCCGGAATGCCGGCCGCCCGAAGCAGTGCCACCGAGAGCAGCGAATGCTCCGTGCAGTCGCCCTTCATCTGGCGGAGCACATCGGTCGCGCGATCGGCCGAGGCGCCGTAATCCTTCTTCATGTGGGAGCCGACCCAGGAGACGATCTTCTTTGCGGCCTGGTACGCATCCGCCTCACCGGCGACAAGCCTCTTCGCCTGCCGTTGAATTTCGGGGCTGTCGCTCTCGACGATGATTGAGCTCTTGAGGTACTCGCCACCATTGGGATCGGCAACCGGAAACGGCACCGGGTTTCCATATCGCGGAGGTGCCGCCGAGATCGCCACATCTACTTCGCTGTCAGAAACATTCTTGAACCTCTGGCGATATGAGTCGCGCCGGAACTTCTCGGGCAGGCCGGTCACTCGCAGCGTGACCGAGCCAGGCACCGCGGCCGCGCTGGACGGCAGCGGCTTCGGCAGCACGATTCGGGTCAGCCCGAAGACCTCCACCTGGTCTAGGCGCTTGGCCACGCTCGGCGGCTCTGACACCATCTTCAGCGCGCCGCTGACGGTGAGCTCCACCATCTCGCCGTTGTCCGCAAGGTAGACGTCGGTCGGGACCTTCTCCTTGTCAGACACCGTCACCGCTTTGTGGAGGGTGACCTTCACGCCGCGAACGAGCCGCTGCTCGGCAGGCTCGACAGTAGTGCTCATCTTGTAGCTCTCGAGGTCTTGGCCATCGAGGATCACGCCCTGCACCGGCTTGTTCCGGAAGACCGACACCCGGGGCTGGTCGGCATCTTCGATCGTCTCCTTACTCGCCAGCAGGTTCATCGTTTGCGATGGCTGGCCGGGGCGCTTGCGAACTACGCGCACCCCCTGCGGCGTTGCAGTCCCCTCGAGCCGCTGGTCGCCACCGTCGCCCTTGTCCTCGATCACGAAGCTGAGCAGTCTTCCACCGGGCTTCGCCTCATACACGCGTACCTCGCGGTGCGTTCGCTCGGAGACTTTGTTGGCGACGTTGGCTTTCAAAAAGAATTCGCTGACCGCACGCGCGCGGTCGGGAGAGCGGGGCTCGATTGAGATGTCGTTGAAGGCGTAACCCACCTTCTTGTTCATCAAGTAGAGGCCGAAGTACTCGCCCCCTTTCGGTCTGGGGGCCAAGAGCGCGTCCGAGAAATCCTGCTGCTGGGCGGAGACCGCCGGCTGCGCAAGCGAGGCGCAAAAACAAACAGCGACGACGACACGGATTGGTGAACTTCGTGAAGCCATAAGGCCTGCCAGACGGGCAACGGCTGGGTTTACGCTTATACCACTCGTCCAAGTATCCGCATCGGAGCCGTCCTCGCACAGTTGACCGCTAATACGCACGTACCTGATCCTGATCCAGCGCTCGGCGGCGCGGATAGATCTGCCCGAGCTTGGTGTCTTACGGATAGCGTGTCACGCTTAAGCAATTTCCAGCAGTGCGTCCGCCGCTATGTGAACCTAGGCGTCGCCCTCGGTGGACCAGCCGCAGCGATTGTCCTTGTGACTTGGAGAGCCGGCCACACTTCGCTTTCCCACTTCTTCTATTTCCCAGATGCGATCGCCGCCGCCTGCGTGAACTTCTGGTTGGCGGTACGCCTCGTCGACAGTTTGTGGGGCGGCTCCGCGTCGGTACCCAGAGTCGCTCGATGGTTTGGGGAACGAGCGGCGCGGGGATCGCCTCGCCTTGTCATCTGCGCGCGCCGCTGGACGGTGCACACCGCTTGGACCACTGTCGCAGCATATGTCTTGGCTCGCCCGCTACACTCGCCGCTCACCGCTGTGGACATCGCCCTGTTCGCAACAGGCCCGGCTTCGCTGGTCATAACATTCGAGCTCTCCGGTTGGTGGCTGGCGCACCGCCCTTCCCGCGTCCGGCGCGTCGCGCGAGTTGGTATGGCGTTGCCTCTGGGCGTCTTCGCCGCGGCTTGGCTCTTACGGGCGCAGTCGCAAGGGCTGTTGCGCCTCGACCCGCGGCCCGCCCTCTATGTTCTCGTTTCCGGCAGCGCCTGGAATGGGTTTCTCCCCGGGAAATGGACGCTGGACCTTCTGGAGTCCCTTGGGAACGGCGGAACATTCTTGGGACAGTTATTGCCGCTGCTCGGTGGCGCCACTCTCCTGTCGCTACTGTATGCCTGGTTGCCGTTGCCGCGCACCGTATCCAACCCCAGCCCGCCGGTGCTCATGTCGGCCGCAACCCTCGGAGAAGACCGTGTCTAAACTCCGCCACCTTTGTTCACTCTCCGTTTGCGCGGTGGTTGCGCTCGCGGCCGGGTGCAAGCAAAGCTCCGCCTCTTCGCCAAATACGGGTCCGGCCCTCGCCGCCTCGGGTGGCATGCCGGATTTCTCGAAGCCCCTGCCTGGCGCCGGGGCTTTTCCCGAGGCGCTGGTGAAAAAAATCAAAGCTGCCTGGGCAGCGCGAGACCGGAACTACAAGCCGCGCACCAGGCACCTGGAGCGGGACGGCTCACCGAAACACACCAATCGCCTCTTCCTGGAGTCGAGCCCCTATCTTCGCCAGCATGCCCATAACCCACTCAACTGGTACCCCTGGGGCGACGAGGCCTTCGAGACCGCCAAGAAGCTCCGTCGCCCGGTTCTGCTCTCGGTCGGCTACTCCACCTGCCACTGGTGCCACGTGATGGAAGAGGAGTCCTTCGACAACGAGGAGATTGCGCGGTACTTGAACGAAAACTACGTCACCATCAAGGTCGACCGAGAAGAGCGGCCTGATGTCGACGCCATATACATGAACGCAGTCCAGATGCTGACCGGCGGCGGCGGTTGGCCGATGACCGTCTGGCTGACGCCGGAGCGAAAGCCGTTCTACGGGGGGACGTATTTCCCGGCTCACGACGGAGATCGAGGCGCGCGGGTGGGCTTCGACACGCTGTTGCTCAAGCTAAGAGAGGCATACGACACACAGCCGGATAGGGTGGCCCAGGCCTCGTCGCAGCTTGCGCAATCGATTCAGGCCAACCTTGGCGCTGACCGCGGTGGACAAGGGCTCCCCGCGGCTGGGGTACTTCAGGACGCCGCTTCGGCCTATACCCAACGGTTCGATTCAACCTACGGGGGTGCCGGTAGCGCGCCAAAATTTCCGAGCAGTTTGCCGATTCGCTTTCTCCTTCGCCATTACCGCCGCACGAGCAACGAGCAGTTTCTGAAGATGGCCACGCTGACGATGGAGAAAATGGCGGCCGGCGGCATGTACGACCAGATCGGCGGCGGATTCCACCGCTACTCGACCGACGCGCGGTGGCTGGTTCCGCACTTCGAGAAGATGCTCTACGACAACGCGCTCTTGGCGATCGACTACCTCGAAGGGTTCCAAGTAACCGGCCGTGAAGACTTTGCGCGGGTCGCCCGCGAAACTCTCCGCTACGTGCAGCGCGATATGACTTCGCCGGAGGGTGCGTTCTACTCAGCGAGCGACGCGGACAGCCCGGACGCGCATAGCCACAGCAAGGAGGGGCTGTTCTTCACGTGGACGCCCGCAGAGATAGAAGCCGTGCTTGGCAAGGAGCGCGCCCGGGCTGTCAGCGCATACTATGCGGTGAGCTCGGGGGGGAATTTCGACGGCCGAAATATCCTCAATACCCCCAGGTCGCTCGAAGAAGTTGCCAAGGACCTGAAGCTACCTCCGGACAAGGTTCGCTCGACGGTTGAACAGTCCAAGGACCTGCTCTATGCGGCGCGCTCCAAGCGGCCTCCTCCGGCTCGCGATGAAAAAATCCTCGCCGCCTGGAACGGATTAATGATTTCAGCGCACGCCCGTGCTGGCCTGATACTTGGAGAAGACGTCTACGCCCGACGCGCTGAACGAGCCGCGGACTTCGTGCTTACGCGGATGCGAAAGGACGGGCGCCTACTGCGCAGTTACAAGGACGGCCAGTCGCATCACAATGCGTACCTTGAGGATTACGCGTTCATGATCGCTGGCCTCTTGGACCTTTATGAAGCGACGAGCAGCCCGCGGTGGTTGCGCGAGGCGATCGCCCTGGATGCCATTCTCGAGATCTCCTACGAGGATAAGAAGGGCGGAGGCTTCTTTTTGACCAGTGCGGATCACGAAAAGCTGCTCGCGCGCGAGAAGCCGAGCTACGACGGCGCCGAACCGTCAGGCAACTCGGTCCAGGCGATGAACCTCCTCCGGTTGCAAGAGTTCACCACCAAGGACAGCTATCGGCAGCGTTGGGAACGGACGATTGGTGCCTTGTATGCAGTCATTTCCAAGGCGCCATCGGCGCTCTCGGAAATGCTTTTGGCCATCGACTTTTATCTCGATACGCCCAAGGAAATCGTCATTGTCACGCCGGGGTTGCGGGCCAACGCTGAGACGCTGCTCGCCCAGCTTCGAACCACATTCCTGCCGAATCGAATCCTGGTAGTGGCTGGCGAGGGAGAAGACTTGAATACCCAGGCAAAGCTCGTGCCGCTCCTGGAGAACAAAATCGCCCAGAAGGGAAAGCCTACGGCTTACGTCTGCGAGCGGGGCGTTTGCGAGCTGCCGACGACCGCACCGGATGTTTTTGCTCGCCAACTCCGGAAAGTTCGTAGACTCGAACCTTCAGGAGCGCGATAGCGATTTGTCAAATGGCTGCCCGCTCACCCAAGATCGTCATCCTCGCGGAACACCGACGGAATGCTTCCGAGCCGCCGTCAGGTCCACTCGAGGGCGTCAGCTTACATCTCGATTCGCTTTACCGCACCGCCCGACTGCTAACGCGGAACGAAGATGCAGCAGAGGATCTCGTTCAGGAGACTGCGATCCGAGCCTGGCGTGGATGGACGAGTCTGCGGTCTTTCACCTCGCTTAAGCCGTGGCTGCTACAAATTCTCCATCGAACTTTTCTCAACACTGTGCGCGCGGAGGAACGGCGCCCTCCATTCCTCGATATCCAGATTGACGAGCTGCTGTCCCACCCTGTGCTGAGCATTGAAAACGATGAGACCGCGCCAGGTGCTCCCTTCTCTGACGACATCTTTGTCGCCCTCGAGTCTCTTCCCTCCACATTCCGGGAAGCGCTTTGGCTGGTCGACGTCGAAGAGCTGAAGTTATCCGAGGTTGCTGAGGTGATGGGAGTACCCGTGGGAACGGTCGCCTCGCGCGTTCACCGCGCGCGCCGCCTGCTGCGGGAGCTCCTGCGCAGCCGCGGACAAGGAAAGCGAGGCACGTGATGGACCCACGTTGTCACGAATACAGACGGGCCGTGTTGCTGGGTGACGTCGATGCATCGTCCAATACGCACTATCTGGCCTGTGTCGCCTGCCGCAGCTTCGAGCAGACAGAGCGCGCTACATCGGCGATGGTCAGACGAGCTGCGCCGCGATGGCAAGCCCCCGCGCATCTCCGAGAGAACCTTGCAGCGACCTTGGACCGCGAACGCGAACGCGCATCGCGAGTTGAATCTCTTCGACATCTGGCGCTTGTGGCCGGATTCACGCTGTTGTTGGTCTCGGGGGCGCTGGCAATATGGATTGGACGAGCGGAGACGGCAGGACAGCGTCGGGCGCACGCCACCACAGATGAGATCGTCGCAGACTTCCTCAAGTACGCGCGGCTCGGTCCGGAGGGCCCGCAGATTCTGACGACAGATCCGGCGGCCGTGGAAAGATTCTTTGCGGAGCGAATCCGTTTGGCCGCCAAAGTGCCACGGTTAAGCGGCGTGACGCTGATAGGAGGACGTCAGAGCAATCTCGGCAGCCGTCCTGCCGCCCTGCTTTTCTTTGAGCAAAGCGGGCCAGAAGGCGCCGAACCCCTTTCGCTGTTTGTCTTTGAACCGCAAGGCGAAGACTGGTCCCACATGCCCGAGGTGAAGGGGCTATCGGGGAGAAGAACCTGCCACGAGCACAAACACGGCGTCGGCGTGCTTGTCTGGGAAGAACGGGGCTTGACCTACGCGTTGGCCGGCGCGCTCGAGCTCGACCAGCTCAAAGGGCTACTCCCTCTTTGAGCCTCGAAGAGGCCGCTACGGCTTGGAGGAACCAATCAGCTGAAGCACCTTGTTCTCCAGATCTTTGCCCTCCGCGTCGGTGATCGTACCCCCCGGGTGGATGTAACGAATAATTCCCTCCCGGTCGATTAAGAAGCTGACGGACGTGAAAGGCGCGTCGGGAAATTGATCGAGCAAGTAGCGGTTCAGCGTCTTCCATTCGGCGTCCACCGCGACCGGAAAATCCATCCCAGGTCCTTCGCGAGCTCGGCTACCTCCGAGCGATTCACTGGCCCCTCCGACTTCGGATGGTAAAAGCCGACCACCACCAGTCCCTTCTTTCCGTACCGTTTGTTGAGGCCCCGTAGGATCGGAGCCGACGCAATACAATATGGGCACCCAGGTCCGGTCCACCAGCGGATCAGCACGACCTTTCCGCGGAGCTCTTTCAGGCTCAGAGGCTCCGAATTGAGCCAGGTGCCGACTTCCCATTCCGCTGCCCGCACACCGACGAGGCCTTGCTTGCCGCTGAGCTCAGCGGCGACGGTGGAGCGCGTCATCCCCCATCCCGCGATTAGAGCCGCCCCCGCAAGCCAGACCGGGAAATTGCACCCCTGCCGCCACATACGAGTATGGAACATTGATGCGGTGAGCGGAAGGTTTCAACTCCATTCATTCCAAGGCGACCACCAGTGTGCCATAAACTTCGCGCCCATGCGTCCGGACCGAGAGGCCTCCGCCCCAGTGAAACCGCTGGCAGCCCCCCAGCGTACCAATACAGGTGAAGTAGACTCCGGCGGGTCTGTCGAGCCATCGGACGAGATGCTCATGTTGCAGATTTGCCAAGGAGACATGCACGGCTTCGAGTCGCTCTTTCAGCGTTATGGCCCTGCCATCCACGGATATTTAAGCCGCTGGGTAGGGCCCCCTCATGCCGACGATCTCACCCAGACGACCTTCATGTCCGTTTTGCGAGGGCGCAGGCGATTCGATGCTAACGCCAAGTTTAGGCCATGGTTGTATGCCATTGCCACCAACGCTGCTCGCGATCTTCTGCGACGGCGACGCGCTGAAAAGCTGACCGCGACTGGAGAGCCCTCACGCCGTGAAGCTGCGGCGGTGACTTCGATCGATTTCGACGAAGGAGCAGACGCGGTTCATCGGGCCCTGGCAAAGCTTCCCGAAAAGATGCGTTTGCCAATCTTGATGCATCGCTTTCACAACCTCTCCTTCGCAGAGATCGCCGAAGCTTTGGATATCTCCGAATCGGCGGCCAAAGTGCGTGCCCACCGCGGATACAAGCGCCTGCGAGTATTGCTTCAGAAGCTGCGGGAGGACGAATGACTGGCACGTGCAGGCAAGTGCTTGAACGACTCGGCCAGTCCCTTGGAGCGGAGCTATCGGCTCACGTGCAACGCTGCGAACTGTGCAAGCCCGTGGTCGAGAGCTACGAGCTGCTGGGAGCTCTGCCCCCCGCAAACCTCGTGCCGCTTTCCTCGAGACTCCATTCGACCGTGGCCTCTGAGCCGGCGCAGCACCGCACGCTCCCGTCCTGGCGCCGACCTGCCGCTCTGCTGATGGCACTCAACGTCGCAGTCGCGCTGGCCGCAACGCTGGCGCTGGCCCACGGCCGGTTTGCCGTCGTCCACCTGAATCCATCGGCACTCACGCTTTGGATGCTCCTCGTGGGCCTTCTAGCCATCGGTCCGTGGATCGCGTTAATACCGCGACGTCGAAGGGCTCGCGCAGTCATGCTGGGGCTCTGCTTGGCATTGGCAGCACTGTTGATTGCGGCAGCGTCCGGCGTTGGAACGGGTGCGGGCTTTATTCGAGGGGGCATCGGCTGTTTTGTGACCGAAGTGGCGATCTCCTTACTTCCGCTGGCGATCGGCGTCTGGATGCTGACGAACAGCGCATTCCATCCCGGCCGAACTGCGGTGGTGGGGCTCAGCGGCGCTGCAGTAGGGCTTTTTGCCCTTTACACACATTGCGAGAACGGACTCGCACTCCATCAGCTCACGTTTCATCTCCTCCCGTGGTTGGCGCTCGCGGGGCTGGCCATCTGGACTCGTGCTCACCTGCGATCGCATAGTTTTGCGCCGTAACACCGCCCCTACCAGACACCAGCCTGTGAAAATAGCGGTAACCATGAGACCCCGTCCAACGTAGTAGCCGAGCACCCAACTGGTGCTTTTTGCCATCGCCCTGCTCTATGGGGGAGCGGGCCGATCAGAGCCGGGCAACCATCAAAGGAGGATCAATGTTGAATGGAAGAACGATAAAGGGAGCGCTCATTGCGTCCGCTGTAGCTGCCTTGTTCGCGGCCAATCCTGCGCTCGCGCAAGATAAGGGCAAAGCGAAGAAAGCCGCAGCGAAGGTTGTGCATTGCGGCGGCATCAACGAGTGTAAAGGCAAGGGCGCATGCGCCGGAGCTGACAACGCCTGCAAATCCAAGAATAGCTGCAAGGGCCAGGGCTATCTGGAGACCAAGACTGAGAAAGAATGTCTGGATAAGGGCGGCAAAGTACTCGCTTCGAAGTAACGACTCTTTCCAGGTTCTAGGAGGTCGGGGCAGCAATCAGATCGGTCCCGGCCTCCTGATTGATTCCCCGCTGGTCCGCGAACTCGCTACGACTCCTCCGCGACCGCTTTGCATGTGCTCGCATAGTCTTTTTCAACCTCTACGCCTAGCGTGAGGACCAACCGGTTCACGAATGAGAAATACGCGACAGTGAGCGCCGCATCGAGAATGGCTCTGTCATCGAATTTCAGTGAGCGCAGACGTTGAAGGTCACTCTCGGAGCACTCGTGGGGCTGAAGAGCGGCTCTACGGGCCCAGTGCAGCAATGCGAGGTCAGCGGGTTCAAGCCCAACCGGCAACTCGCCGCGACTAAGCGATTCCACCACAGCCGGGTCATCGCCGAGCTGCCGCAACGCCTCGCCGTGATGAGCAACACAGTAGGCACACCGGTTTGCTTCGGACACCACGACGGCGAGCCGTTCCCTTGCAATGCGGCTCAGTGTCGAGCGAGCGAACATTACCGCCCTGTAAAGCTCAAGATGGGCGCGAAGTGCCCGCGCGTTGAGTGACTGCACTCTCGTGCACATCTGCAATGCCACCGCGCGCGGATGCAATCGCCCTGTAGATATCCCGCAACTGGCCGTCGGCACCTTCGGGATCAATCACCCGGATCCATGCCATCTTCTTCCCTCAGCTTTCCGATAGCTGAATCGCTCCATCAGCTCTTCGCGGACATCCGCGGGGATGGCCTGTTCAGGTAGCCTCCCCAGGGTTCGAATCGTCAATCTCATTTGGCGATGATACCTGCGGCAATTTTTGCACATTGCAACGTGAAGCTGGAAGCGAGCGCGCTGGGTAAAGGACAACCGCTCCTCCAAGTAATCAGTCACCAGTTCCGTCACCTCTTGGCAACTCAACATGGTCGGCTATTCTCGTTCAAGGAATTCCTCCAGCACGTTGCGGAGCTTCGATCCGGCGCGACGAAGCAGTACGCGTCGGCCGGTCTCGCAGACCTCCAGAACGTTACACAACTCGTCAGACTCCGGTCCTCCGAGGTCGCGAAGCGTGAGGGCTGTCGGGTTGGTACGCAAATTGAATTCGTCCGCCGGGTCATCCGCGCCCCCGCCAGACGGCCGCCAGTACTTCCAGCACCTGATGGGCCGTACCCGTCCTCAGATTGAGGTTCGTATCTTGCGTTGGCCCCGTGCACGTAACGGCGGGCCCACTTCCGATACGTGCATAGCAATGGTTCGTCCTACGGGTGTAACGCGCCACGAGTACCCACGTAGAAGCCTACATCGCATTGGCGCAACAACGGCGAGCGGTTCGACGGAGGTGAGCATGTCTGAAAGTTCTGGCGAAGTCATCGATATTGAAAGAGCGGTCAAGGCTCGGTACTCGCGGGCGGCCAAGGCCCCGGAGGCGAGCCTGTGCTGCCCAACAAGCTACGACCCGACGCTGCTGGTCTCGAGCTGTTCGGGGGCGCTCCGATGAACCGCGGCATTCTGTTCCTTTGCACCGGCAACGCCTACCGCAGCCTGATGAAGGAGACATCGTGACGAAGGGAGCGCGGTACGGAATCGGCGTCATCGTTGCGGCGGGGCTACTCGCTGCCCTGCTTCTTCTGCCGCTCAATCACTGGGCGCTGCTCCTCGTCGAATGGATCCGGGACGCGGGTGCTGTCGGCGTCGTCGTCTACGCACTGGCCTACATTCTCGCGACCTTGTTCCTCTTGCCGGGCTCGATCCTCACAGCCGGTGCTGGATTCGCCTACGGGCCCGTTCGGGGGACGCTTCTTGTCTCACCCGTTAGCGTACTTGCCGCGACGCTCGCCTTTGTCCTGGGCCGAACCTTCGCGAGGAATTGGGTTTCGCGCCGCATGGAGCAACATCCCCGGTTTGCGGCGATCAACGAGGCCATTGGCGAGAGCGGCTCCAAAATCGTCTTCCTGCTCCGGCTCTCTCCCATCTTTCCGTTCAACGTTCTCAACTATGCGCTCGGCCTGACGCGCGTGAGCCTGCGCGATTACATCATCGCCTCGTTGTTGGGCATGCTCCCAGGAACATTCCTTTATGTGTACCTGGGATCGCTGGTCACCAATGCCAGTGAGCTTCTCAGCGGCAGACGACCGTCGGTGGGTGCTTGGGGTCAGGTCCTCTACTGGGGCGGGCTCGCAGCGACGGTGTTCGCCACTGTGCTCATCACGCGAATCGCTCGGAGAGCTTTGAACCGAGCACTTCAACACAAGACTCAGGTTGGGCTCCCTGAGGCGAGCGAGGCGTAATCGTGAATCAGGTTGGCATGGATATGGTTCGGGAGAATGCCATCGCGAGAAGCGACGTGGACGGGCAGCCCCCGCAGACGCTCATCCTGCCAGACGACGTTCACAATCGAGCGCTGGTCCACAATGTCCATCCACCCAACTGGGTGAACCCTACGCCGACGAGTCGATACAACCTGGTCGTCCTGGGCGCAGGCACGGCCGGGTTGGTCTCGGCCGCAGGCGCGGCCGGACTCGGCGCCAAGGTCGCCCTCATCGAGAAGTACTTGATGGGCGGAGACTGTCTAAACTTCGGCTGCGTGCCTTCCAAAGGCCTTCTGCGAGCAGCTCGCGCAGTGCAGGCCGTGCGAGAGGCGGACGCCTTCGGCGTCCGTACGCCCGATTCCGGCAGCTTCGACTTCGCCGCGGCCACGGAGCGGATGCGCCGCCTCCGTGCCGGTATCTCTCACAACGACTCGGCACATCGCTTGGCGAAGCTCGGTGTCGACGTTTTCCTCGGGGAGGCAAAGTTCGTCGGACGCGATGCCATTGAGGTCGGGGGGCAGACGCTTCACTTCTCGCGCGCGGTGATTGCAACAGGAGCCCGGGCCGGGAGCCTCCCCATCCCAGGGCTCGCGGCCCTGGGCTTCCTCACCAATGAGACCGTGTTCTCGTTGACCGGGCTGCCACGCCGCCTGATCGTCATTGGGGCCGGCCCGGTCGGTTGCGAGCTGGCGCAAGCCTTCCGCCGCTTCGGCAGCGACGTCTCTCTCGTAAGCGACGGTTCGCGCCTCCTGCCGCGCGAGGACCCAGATGCCGCCGCCATCCTCGCGGCGCAATTCGAGCGAGAAGGAATTCACATCGAGCTTGGAGCCAGTATCCGGCGAGCCGAGTGGCGGAATGACGCGAAGGCACTCGTGTTCGAACGTGAAGGCCGGGAACAGACGATGATCGCAGACGAGATCCTGGTCGCAGTCGGCCGCGCCCCCAATGTCGAAGGCCTCAACCTCGAGACCGCCGGAGTCGCCTTCGACAAGACAGGTGTCAAAGTGGACGATCATCTACGCACCTCGAATCCGCACATTTACGCCGCCGGCGATATCTGTTCGGTCTACAAGTTCACGCATGCCGCGGATGCCATGGCGCGCACGGTCCTGCAGAACGCGCTCTTCTTCGGTCGTAAGAAGGCGAGTGCTCTCGTCATCCCGTGGTGCACGTACACCGATCCAGAAGTCGCCCACGTCGGCTTTTACGAAAAGGAAGCTCGCGATCAGGGCTTGGATGTCGCGACCCTCACCGTGCCCCTCAACGAAGTCGACCGCGCTGTGCTCGATGGCGATGACGCGGGATTCGCCCGGATTCACGCAGAGAAGAAGAGTGGGCGCATCCTGGGCGCGACCCTGGTCGCGCGCCATGCCGGCGAAATGATCGGAGAGATATCTTTAGCCATCACCGCTGGTGTCGGGCTCGGCACCATCGCGAAAACAATCCATCCTTATCCGACGCAGGCAGAGGCGTGGAAGCGGCTCGGCGACGCCTGGAATCGCTCGCGACTTACGCCTCGGGTTCGAAGTCTCTTCGAGCGGTACCTCAGCTGGCGGAGATAACCATGCAGCGGAAGGGCTACGTTTGTACCGAGACCCGAGGTAATGGCGCGCATTGACGATCTCCCGCTGTGGATTCGAGCAACGCTCAAGGTTTATCCCTGGCGGCGCATTGATCCGATCCCGTGCGCGCCGTTGCGCCAACCTATCGCGAAGAGCCGCGTAGCTCTCGTGACGACAGCGGGACTGGTGCCTCCCGGTGACCGTCCGTTCGATGAGAGCATCAAGGGCGGCGACTACTCCTACCGCGTCGTCGCTGCGGACACCAACGTCCAGGAACTTGGTGAGTTTCATCGAAGTGAGTCGTTCGACCACGCGGGGATCGCCAAGGACCGGAACGTCGCCCTTCCGCTCGATAGGCTGCACGAGCTCGCGCGCAGGGGCGAAATCGGAGAGGTAGCCCCGCGTCACCTCTCATTCATGGGATCCATCACTGCACCAGGACGACTCGTGAAACGCACCGCTCCGGAAGCGGCGCGCCTCTTGGTCAAGGACGAGGTCGACATTGCACTCCTCGTACCCGTTTGACCCTTCTGTCATCAGGCGGGCGGCCTGATTCAAGCGGAGATCGAGAGGCAGGGCATCACGACCGCTTCAATCACCATCCTACCCGACATCACGCGCAGGGTTCGGCCGCCGCGAGCACTGACCGTTCCCTATCCACTTGGTTATCCGTTCGGAAGGCCGAATGAGACGGAAACGCAACGAGCGATACTGCGAGCCCTGCTTGCTCTGTGCGAGCGGACCGACGTCCCCGTCCTCGCGGACCTGCCTGCAAATGGGGCAACGACTCGTTAAAGGCTCAAGATGGCACAGAGGCAAACGCTGACGAGCTTCCTTGCAGATAACGGCGTTGAGATTCCAGCCGTTACCGCGGACCAGATGCGACACGTTGATCGGATCGCAATGGAAGAAACGGGCCCTAATCTGTTCCAAATGATGGAGAACGCGGGCCGCAATCTCGCTTCGCTTTCGATGCAGCTGCTAGGCCGGGGCTCCAAAGACGCGGGCGTCGTCATCTTGGCAGGTCCAGGTGGGAATGGAGGCGGCGGCATTGGTGCGGCTCGGCACCTGTCGAATCACGGCGTCGACGTCGCACTCTGCTTGTCAGATCCGGAACGGCTCGCTCCTGTTCCCGCGTACCAAAGAAAAGTATTTGCCTCCACAAGCGGCAGAGAAGTCAATCCGCGGCAGCTCGGAGACGTCCGGCCAGAGCTGATTCTCGACGCACTCATTGGGTACAGCCTAAGTGGGTCACCTCGGGGTGTGGCAGCCGACCTGATTCGTTGGGCGAACGAGACCAAGGCTCCGATCCTGGCGCTCGACGTACCTTCGGGCATCGACGCCACGACGGGCGAGGCACCGGGCGAAATGATCGGGCCGCGCTGGACCATGACGCTAGCCCTGCCGAAGACCGGTCTGTTCCCCGATCGAACGGGCCAGCTGTACCTTGCGGACATCGGCATCCCCGAGGGGGTGTACCGTCGATTGCAGCTGCCATATCGCACGCCGTTCGACCATCGCTACAGCGTTCGAATCGAGGCAGTCCGACCGGGCCCACTTTCCGTTTGACCTTGCAAATGCCGGGAGCGCTGCACGATTACTTCGACTGCGACTTGTAGAACTGAACGAGGCCGAGGACGTCCTGCCAGACTAGGCGGCCGATCGGGCCAGAGCTGTATTGTGCTACAGCGATCGTCCTGTTGGGCTTGAGCAGGAAGCCGGTGGCCTGCAAGATATTCCGCTGCTCCTCGTAAAACGCCCCCAGAGTTGCCGCGGTCTCCTTCATCGGAAGCCCGTAGCCGATCGGGAACGTCAGCGAGTGCTCCCTCGCTGTCTCCTGAGCCTTCTCCAGGGGGTCGGTGGAGGCGGCCACCACCGTGATACCGTCATCTCGAAGCTTTCGCCACGCCCTCTCAAATGCAGCCAACTGCTGCTTGCAGTAGGGTCACCAATGGGCACGGTAGAGCAGAAATACTCCCCAGCCATTCCCGAAGCATTCGGGCACGCTGATCCTGCCGTGTGCAACAGTGTCCATGCTGAGGACAGGCAGCGATTCACCACTATCTAGGATTTGGCTTCCTGCTCTCGCCATTGCGAGCCTCCTCTTGTGCTCCCTCGTAAACGCTGGCGTCGCCGACGCCGTGAGCGCAGTCGGCCAACGGACCGCCTTACGGCTTTCAAGGAATAAGTCCTGCGTAAATTGCTATTTCTGTTGCGCCGATGCGGCTGCATCCTTCGCCTTCGCGAACAGAGACAGTTCAACCGTCCCTTCGTCCGCGACGACTTTGGCAAGCGATTGGACGCGCGAAAGCCAGCCCTCAGTGTACTTGGGCCCGATGCGATACTTGTCTCGATTGAACTTCTCAACCCTCGCCCGCACGCGAATGGTCTTGGCCTCGCCGTAGCTACCGGGGGGAAAGAGGATTGCATTTCCGTTGACGTGCTCCTTGCCCCCATCGGTTCGGGGCCGGCCACAAATCGTGAAGGGAACCTCAGCGCTGAACTTCACCGGCGTCTCTGCAATCAGCCGGCCCAGCTTCACGCTCGTGAACTTCGCCTCGAATTTGCAGTCCTTGGGCTCCATTTTCTTGTTGGTTGCCCACTGCTGGAAGTGCTCGGTCTTGGTGTCCTCATTATCGACTTTGATGGTTGTGAGGGGGACTGAACAGGTGCCCGACATCGTGCCGCCTTTCTCATCGTAGGTGACACTGCACTCGACGGCCGAACTCGTGGCGTTGATGCGCTCGCCAAGCCTTGCATCGAATACGGCGTTGAAGGTGCTGTTACCCGAGCTGGGGTCGACGTTGAATTCCTCAGCGTATGCGCCTGTTATGGTCAGGACGGCTGCCAGCACTCCGGTGATTCGCGACATTCGAAAGGTCCTTCCGCATTGGTCCTGATCCCGGCCAGCGGGCGCTCCTCTCAGCGCGGCGCTGCCCTCCTTCCTACGATCCATAGCGTGTCCTGGTTACGCATCAGGAACAGCGCAATGAACGCGCCGAGAACGGGGATCGCTGCGATGAACAGGTGATTCTTGCCAAACGGACTGAGAAGCTGGTTGTAAGTCGAGAGGGTGGAGATCCCGTGCAGGACCATTCCGAGGCCATAAGTCCACTTCTTCCACAGCCCAGCAAGGATGAGAAGACTGAGCAGCAGCTCGAGCACGCCGATGACAGGGACCACGGCGGTCGAAATGGACGAACGATAGAAGGTCGAGAACCCCCGGACTGTCCCCTCAGGCACTGCCAGTTTGTCGATGCTCCACAGCAGCAAGAAGACGCCCAGCCCCACGCGGAGGATGAACAGAGCAACGGCGGTGGTTTTTCCAGTGTCCATTTGCGACCTCACATTGAATCCGACAAAGGTACTCGGCTTGCCGGATTCGGTTACACGAGGAAGTGCCCTGGCACACCGCGCACGACGAGACCTGTAACCGTTTGGCATGGCGACCCATACTGATGGTTGTCGCCCGGTGCCAAAGGCATTAGGACGGAGGATCGATGTGATCTCGGGAAAGCAGATCGTGATACTCGGCGGAGGCAATTCGCCCTTCCGTATCCAGCCGCTTGGTCAAAATGTTGTTGCTTTGTCAGCGCTGTTGCTGGCGCTTTTCGTCCCATCGACCGGCTTCCCACTATCCGCAGAGACAACCTCCTGTGCGGGTATCGAGCGAGAGCATAGTGCCTGGAGCTCCTTGCTCCGCAGGTACGTTCACGACGGGTTGGTGGACTATGAGGGCTGGAAGCGTCAAGGAGTGGGCGAGCTCAACAATTACTTGGCTACTCTTTCGTCGGTATGCACCGCTGATGAGCGAGCGGCAAACCGCGACGAACGGCTCGCCTTTTGGATCAACGCGTACAACGCGTTCACGATCAAGCTGATCCTCGAGCGCTACCCAGTAAGGAGCATTCGGTCCATCGGGTTGCTCCCCCTAGCGGCTTTCAAGGAAAAGTTCATTCCCATGCCTGGCCTCAGAAACGGGGGCTTGTCCCTCGACGAGATTGAGAATGACATCCTTCGCAAAGAGCTTGGGGAGCCACGCATCCACTTTGCCGTTGTCTGCGCCTCGAAGAGTTGCCCCAAATTGCGCTCTCAAGCGTACCGTGCTGGCGGGTTAGATCTGCAGCTCGACCAGGCGGCGCGAGACTTCATCCAAGACTCTTCGAAGAATCGCTATGACGCGGCAAAGCGAACGTTTTACGCGTCCTCGATTTTCAAGTGGTTCCGCGCGGACTTTGAGCGCGCCAAGGGCTCCCTCGCAGCCTTCATCGGTCAATACGCGCAGCCGGACGTGGCCGCGGCGCTCAAGCAGGGCGACGTCCGCATTGAGTTTCTGGACTACGACTGGTCTTTGAACGGGAACTAAGAATGTGCACGAGATGGGACTTGAACCCATACGGCCCTTTTAGGACCAGCGGATTTTAAGTCCGCTGCGTATACCGATTCCGCCACTCGTGCGTGCGTTCGCCGCCGCACTGTCGCTCAGCTTCCGGGGTTTCGCAATCGACGGGTCTCAGTCGATCGCGCGGCCCTTGATGTTATAAGAGCGCCGCATGTTAGAGACGGTCACCAAGGGTTTTCGTGCGGCGAAGAATCGGCTGGCGGGCAAGGTCGAAATCACCCCGGAGATGATCGACGAGTCTCTGCGGGACATTCGGGTCTCTCTCCTCGAGGCGGACGTCGCCTTCGACGTAGTGAAGAAATTCGTCGCCCAGGTTCGCGAAAAGGCGGCCGGCGAGGTGGTGAAGACCTCGATCACCGACAAGAAGGGCCGCACGATGAAAGTCTCGCCGGCCGACCACTTCATCAAGATTTGCCACGACGAGCTGGAGAACTTGATGGGCCCGGTAGACACCAGCCTGAAGTTCGCTCCCAAGGGGCAGATCTCGGGCCTGATGATGGTCGGGCTGCAGGGGTCGGGCAAAACCACCACGGTGGCGAAACTGGCAAACCTCCTGCTCAAGCAGGAGAAGCAGCCCTTGCTGGTGGCCGCGGACATTTACCGGCCGGCTGCAGTCGAACAGCTCAAAGTGCTCGGCGCGCAACTCGAGGTACCGGTCTTCTTCGAGCCCAACCTTTCTCCCCCCGAGCTGGCCAAGCAGGGCTACGCCGCCGCAAGGAGCCAGAAGCGGGACGTGGTGCTGATCGACACCGCTGGTCGATTGGCGATCAACGAAGAGTTGATGGCCGAGCTCGAGGCGATCAAGGCCGCGGTGCATCCCGAAAACACGCTGCTGGTCTGCGATGCGATGATTGGCCAAGACGCGGTGCGCACCGCGGCGGAGTTCGATCGTCGCCTCAACCTCGACGGCTTCATCCTCACCAAGCTCGACGGCGACGCCCGGGGTGGCGCCGCTCTCTCGATCAAGGAAGTGACCGGAAAGCCGATCAAATTCCTGGGGATGGGAGAAAGCCTCGACAAGCTCGAAGAATTTCGACCCGAGGGCCTGGCCAACCGGATTCTCGGCTTCGGCGACATCGTCGGCTTGATGAAGGATTTCGAGGCGGTCGTCGACGAAGAGAAGGCCGAGGAAGACGCGAAGAGGCTGCTCTCAGGGAACTTCACGATGCGCGACTTCGTCGACCAGATCCGCACCGTGCGCAAGATGGGTCCGCTCAAGGATCTGCTCGAGAAGTTTCCGATTTTCGGGGAGATGACCGAACAGTTGAATCCGGACGAGAAAGAGCTCACCAAAATCGAGGCGATGTTCGACTCGATGACCGAGCAGGAGCGGCTTCGCCCGGAGCTTTTGGACGAGCCCCGGATGGACCGCGTCGCCAAGGGCTCCGGCCGGAAAAAGTCCGAGGTGAAAGAGCTGCTCCAAAAGTTCACGATGATGCGCCAAGTGATGGGCTCGATTGGCGCCAATCCCGGGTTGCTCGGCCGGATTCCAGGGTTTCGACAGCTGGGACAGTTGCACAAGCTCAAAGGTTTGGATCTCTCCACCGTGTTCGGCAAGGACGCGAAGATGATGGAGAAGGCGCTCGCCGGTGAGTCGATGCCGATAGCGATGCCCCAAGTGGCGCCCGGTTACACTCCGCCGATGGGGCAAGCCGCGATGGCCAAGGCCCGCCTGATGGGCTACTCGGCGGTCCCGCAGGGAAAAGCCCGTAGCGATGCCGAGCGAGACGCGCTCAAGGAGCGCCGAAAACGCGAGCGGCAAGCTCGGAAGAAGAACCGCCGGCGCAAGTAGCCGAGCTCAATCCTCGGGCCGCTGGCCCAGCTTCCAACGAGGTTGCCTGCGCGGGACCACCAGTCCCCGCGACAGTCGCCGCAGCACCTGCGCCCGCTGGCGACTCTTGTACGCCTGGTGCGAATTCTCCCCTTCCTCGTTTTGAATCGCCGTTTGCTGGTCGACGATCTGAAATTCAGCGAGAGCGAATCCAATTCGGCTCTTGCGAGCGCGATTGTCGTGCTCGGGCGGAGGCAAGAACGCATCGAGTCGGATCGGGATGTCGGCCGCGAAACTCAGCATCCGGTAGTCCTTGCCCGAAAACTTGTTTTTCTCGTGCCTCTGGCGAGTCTCGTAGTCCAGATCCAGATGCAGCTGCTCGCTGTGATGGGCCAGGTGAGGGTACTGGCTCAGCAGCGACTTGAAATTGATCAGCGAGTTCTGAGTCTGCCCGGGCACCACGAAATTGAACGGAAACAGGCGCTGGGTGAGAAAGTAGAGAACCACCAGCACGTCGTCCCGGGTGCGGGTGACGATCCGGAATCGGGTCTTGTCATAGAGCTGGGCGGCGATCGTCTCCTTCTTGGCCAGCAGCTTGGTGATGATCGACTGGTGCGTTTTGTGGGAGTGCGAAAACTCGACGATCGGAAGTCCTTTGCCGCGCATCTCCTCGGCCACCGCCAATACTTTCTCGGTGATCAGCGCCTGGAGCTCGGCCTCCGACATCGCCAGCCGATAGAGGATGTCTCGACCCTCCATGTGCTGGATGACGTGCATCACCTTGAGCACGACGCAAGCGATCCGCCGGTAGCGCACCGGCTCCTTCATCACTGAAGCGTAGAGGAATAAGTCGTGAATCTCCGCCGGCTGCGCGACCGCGTCGCTGACCCGGTAGTCGAAGGTACGGCGCAGGTAGTCCACCGCGTCGCTGAGAATGACCCGCGCCCACGCCTGATCGACCGGATCGTCGGGATTGATCAGGCACAGCCGGAGAAAGCGGTCGACTTCGTCACGAGTGCGAAAATGCAGTCGCCTCCACTCGATTACCGATCCACCGCGCAGGATCAACCGGATTCGCTCGAGTTCCTTGAGCGCCATCTCCTGCACGGTTCGTACCGGAAGGTCCGGCAACAGAGGCTCGAAGGGATTTGCCTTCACGGGAGCTCAGAAAGTGAATGGAAAGTTGATCGGTTCCCCTTGGATTCTGTGTTTCGGGAAGGTCCAGCTTTTGATCAGCCCCGCAAGGCAGCTGGCCAGCGGGGTTCCTTTGAACTCATCGCTCTGACACGAAACGTTGCTCGTCCTTCCATTGGTATGAATCTGCCATCGCATCACCATCCGCCCCGACAGGCTCGGGTCGCGCTTCTTTTGTTCTCCGACGCAGCCCAGAATCGAAGATTTGTTTTGTACCACCACCGACATGATGTCGCTTTGGCCCAGCGTGTCGGGCAGATCGGAGCTTGCGCTACCCGGCGCGGGAGGAACGTAAACGGACCGCCTCTCCGATCGGCTCGCCGGGGCGCGTTCACCTCCGCCTCCAAACTCTTTCTGAAATTCATCGTCGGAAGCTTCCTTCGGCGGCTCCACCGCTCGCGCCACCGTCTGCCTCTCGCTCCTCTCGGACTGGCCGGCCTGTTCAGACGATGAAGAAGACCGGGAACGGTGGCGAACTCGGTCGCGCCGGCTGCCGCTGCTCCGCTCCGGCTCGGCGCTGGCCGTCGCGGGCGGAGATTCGGTCTTGGCCGCGGCGGTTGTTTCCGTCTTCTGATCCGGTGGCTTGGCGCCAGGGGCGGCCGAGGGCGTTGAGGCAGCGGTCGGATTCACCACCGCAGCGGCGGTGGAGGGTTTGGCAGGCTCCGGGGTTGGTGCCTTCTGCGGGGCAGCAGCGACGACGGGGGCCGGAGGCGGCGGGAGGCGAACGAAGTAGAAGGTCACCCCTACGGCTGCCGCGACCATAAGGCCACCGACCAAACCACCAATGATCACTCCTTTGTGCGAGCGTGGCTCGGTATAGCTGCCGAATCGAGGGGCGGACCCGACGCCGATCGGCGCGTCGAAAGCGGTAGGCTGCATCAGGGGCGAAGTCTGGGCGGGCGGCCGCGATGATTGGGGCGCTTCAACCGCGGGGGCTGCGACTGGTGCCGGCCGGTTGAGGGCTTTCATCTCCTCCTGAAGGAGGGAAGCCAGCGCGTTTGCGGCGGAGGGACGCCACCCGTCGCTTTCCGGCAATGGGGCGGCTGCGCTCGCCGCGGGTACTTCGCTGCGCTCGGCTCTGGGAGTTGCCGCGAACACCGATTCGACCGGAGCCGCAAGGCTGGTCGCAGGCGCCGGGGCAATAATTACCGGTTTGGCCGGCCTGGGCGCCAATAGCGAAGACAGCTCGGTCATCTCGGAGAGCGGTCTCCAGTCCGCAAGTCCCAATCTCCAACAAAGCGAATCAGGCCCAATCTCGCCGCTATCCCAGAGCTGCTTCAGTCGTTCCTGGATGATCGGTCCAACCTGCTTGTCTTGAATCGCCACGAACCACTCATAGGTGGGGAGGGGCGCGGCGGCAGGAGCGGGCAGCTGACCCGGAACGGGCGCCTCGTTGCCCGGCGCCTGGTCTGGGAAGGCCGATCCATTGCTCAAATTCGGAGAATCAGGCGACTCGGTCAAGGCCTGATCAAAAACCGCGCCGATCTCCTCGTCCTCAACTCCGCTCAGGATCTCAGCGGCGCTGACGTGCTTTTTGCCATCCTTTCCGTCATGAGCTTCGGCGCCGGGGTTACCGGCAGCCGGCGCTCCTTCGGAGCGGACTGGCTCTGGAAGAGGGACGACGTCGGGTCTGCGGACCAGGATGACATGTCCACACCTCTTGCAGCGGACTTTCGCACCCTTCGCGCCAAGCTTGTCGTCGCTGATCATGTACTGCGCTTGGCAGCTGTCACAGACGAAGCGCATGATCGGTGTCGAGCCCTTTTACCCCTTACGTCCCTGTACTTCTACTTGAGTACCTACTGCCCGGCGCAGCAGGTGCAGATCTTCTGAGAGCGCGAACACCATCAAGTCGCGAATCTTGTGGGCGGTGGTGACGCGGTACGCGGCGCCGGTTTCCCCGATCACCATCCTCTTCACCGGCTCCATTTCGCCCGCGGCAAAAAGACCGGTGCGAACCGCGGTCAGCTCCGCTCCCTCGATCAAACCAGCAACGTCCCGCGGTCCCGCGGTCTTAAGATACTGCCGCACGATCCGATCCAGCGACGCCCGCGCTGGCTCGCTCAATGTTTTCTGGAGCGCCGTTCGCTCAATCTCGATCGCGCGCCGGTTGGCGGTGAACGCAAATTGGTTGGTCGAGAGGCTGATCGCTGCTTGCACCAGGGCTTCCAGTCGATCCGAAGAAAGTCTTTGCGACAGGGCCAGCTCGGGTCGCATCAGCGCCAAAGTTCGCCCCAGCCAATAGTAGACCTCCTTCTGTCCGTGCTCACCGAAGAACTTACCGCCTACTTTCAGGCACACCGGATGGGTGTGACAGATCTCCACTCCTACCTGTGGTTCCGGCACCGGATCGCGCGAGCGCTTCGCCAGTCTCTCGCGGGTGATCACCAGGAAGGGCGAGAAGAGATCGATCGCCTCCATTCCCAACAGTCGCGCGACGTATCGGTAGTGGTGGATCTGATACTCCTGAGCGGACCCGACGTCGATTCGGTGCTTCTTCGGGTTGAGCTGATAGTGGGCCAGCGGAAGGCTGTAGAGCTGCCCCAGCTGCTGATAGAGCAGCGCCATCATTTCGCCGAGCGGCCCGCGGACCTTGGGATGGAAGAGGTGCGTCTGCCAGAGCTGGTCGGTGAGCGGGCGTTGGGCCACTTCTTTGTTTTTCGCGTAAGGCGAGAGCTTGGCGAGGATCTCCTTTTCGTTGTCGCCCGGATTGCCGACCAAGTCGCGGACCGCCTCCGCGGCGAGGTAGGCAGAGTCGTAATCCTTCCTCCGGGCGGACAGCTCGGCGAAGGCGGAACACACGCGCCCGGGGTTGTCGGTGTTTGCCACCGCGCGGCGATACGCGATGATTGCATTCTCCTCGTTTCCCGGCTTCTGCGCGGCCAGATCGGCGTAGGTCTCTTGCACCACCGCGTCGTCCGGCAGCCCCGCGGCAACCACTTGAAAGGCGGACATCGCCGAATCGCGCTGTTGCAGTATTTTCAAGTAGAGCTCGCCCAGCGCGCGCCAAAGCGCCATTCTCGAGCCATGGGTTTCAGAAGTTTTGGGCAACCGCTGGATCATCCTAACGTAGTTTTCCTCGAGCTGTTTCCACCGGTTCTGAGATCCAAGTAGAGCCTCAATCGAGCTGAAGGCATTGAGGAACTTTGGATCCAAATCCAGAGCATCATTAAACGCAGCAACCGCGCGATCGGTCTCTTTCACTTCGTCGCGATAGATTTCTCCGAGGGCGAAGTGGACCAATTTCGCCTTTTGCACATCCTTCCGCAGCTCGGGCTGGGCGAGCATTTTCTCGAGCATTTCTGCCGCCTTCGGCCCCTGGCGGGTCTGGCGATAGAGCACGTACAGCGAATCCATTACCGCCAGGGATTCGGGATGTAGGCGGTGGGCGGCAAGGTAGGCGTCGATCGCCATGTAGGCGTCTGACAGCTTCTCGCGCGCGAGGTCGCCCAGCTCAACGCAGACTTTGAACTTGGCCTCTGCATCGAGCACCTGGATCAGGCTCTGCCGATACTCTGCGGACTTGTCGAAGCGTCCGGCGGCGTCCGCCAGATCGATCAGGGCGCGCAACGAAGGCTCATGATTCGGATCAATCGCAAGCGCCTTCTCGAAGTGATTCTGCGCGCGGTCAAACTGCTTCAGCTCCCGATGGATCTCCGCCAGTTGCCAGTACACCTCGACCACCTCGAGATCGGTGAGGTCATCGCGGTGATGGACCAGGATGGTTTGAAAAACCTTGAGCGCGTCGTCAAAGCGCCTGACATGAACCAGCGAATTTCCCAATCCTTCGAGCGCGGGGAGGTAGGTGGCGTCGAGATCGTACGCTCGCTGATAAGCGGCGAGCGCCTTGTCCTTCTTCTCCAGCTTTTCGGCGACGTAGCCCAACCGGTAGAGCTGGCGGCAAAGCTCCTTCGAGACTGCGGGATCGGTCCCCCCCTCCAAAGCGTTCGCCATATGCGAGGTAACGATCTCCAGCATCCGTTCCCCGCGCTCCCACTTTTCCCGGGCGATGTAGATGTCCGCCAAGGGCCTGGCCGCTTCGTACGAGTTGGGAACCAGCCGCAGCGCTTGTTCGTACCAATCCGCGGCGGCGTTCGGATCCTCCTTCTTCTCCGCGTGGTACTTCCCGATCGCCAACAGCGCAATGCACTTGGCTTCGCGGTCTTCGGCGGCGTCAGCCTCTTGAATCAATGCCTGCTCGAAGGAGCCCCAGTCACCCTCGCGCTCATAAAGCTCGCGGATCGCGCGGATCGCCGGGACAAACCGCGGATTGATCCGGAGCGCCTCGCGAAACGACTGCTTCGCATTTTGTGGCTCGAGCAACATCTCTAGCTGGATCTGGCCCATCCGGTAGTACAGCTCTAGCGCTTCCGGGCTGGCCCCGAGCAACTCGGCCTCTTGGCGCAGCATGTCGAGGGCGAAGGGCCAGTTGCCGCTGCGTTCGTAGAGGATGCCCAAGTCGTGGATCGCCGGGCGGCACTGGGGATCCAACTCCAGCGCCTGCTGGTAGGCGCTCGCGGCCCGATCCACCTGCTTGAGCTGTTGGTGAAAGAGTTCTCCCATTGCGACCCGGAGCTCGGCCTGCTCCGGCGCGGAGGTGGAAAGTTGGACATGCCGCTCGATCACCCCAAGCAGCTCGTCCCACCGTCCCTGATCCCGGCGCAATCGTTCGAGCGTTCGGATCGCGGGCAGATTTTGCGGATCGATTGACAAAATCTGTTCGATACAGGCGTCGGCGTTGGCCAGATTCTGGAACTTGCTTTCCCAGATTGAAGCGCTCTTGAACAGGCTCTTCACCTTCTCGCGGTAGTCGGGGGAGAGCTCGAATTGCCGCTGGTAGATGGAGAGAAGATCGCTCGCCTGATCGGTCTTGGTGTACAAGCGCTCCAAGCCGTCCAAGGCCGTCGCGTTGTTCGGCTCGAATTCCAACGCTTCCCGGTACGCGACAATCGCGCCTGCCTCGTCGTTGAGCTCTCGCTCGTAGACCTGCGCCGCTTCGACCTGCAACCGCGCCCGCTTCTCGTCGGTGGCAGCCAACCCACCCGCGCGAATCAGGGTATTGGCGACCTCGGGCCAGGCTTTTTGACGCCGGTAGAGGGAGATCAGCGCGTCCATCGTGTCTTCGTCCGGCTCGAGGGCCAACGCCCGGAGCAGCGCGTTGACCGACTCGCCGGGATCGGAGAGCTGTTCGTCGTAGCTACGAGCGATTTCGCGAAGGATCTGCTTGCGAGCCTCGATCGAGCTACTTGCTTCGAGCTTCTGCTCGAGCGCGACCACATGCTCGCGGTGGCGGCCCCGACGCTGAAACATTTCCGCCAGCGCGTCCAACGCCAGCGCGTTGGTGGGATCAAACTCGAGAATCTTGCGGAGCGCCGTTTCCGCCGACTCCGGATCATCGAGTTTCTGATCGTGCACCTGGGCGAGAACCAGATAGGTGCGCTCGGCCAGCGGTCCGCGGGGTAGATCCTCGGCGACCTCTTCGTAGACCGCCGCTAATTCCTCGTAGGAGCCGGTTTCAGCCGCCAGTCGCTCCACCTCTTCGTGCAAGGCACTGTCGGCGGGGTTGTGCTGCAAGGCCCGGCAGATCGCCAAAAACGCGACGTCCTTCTGGCCGAGCTTCGACTCCTGGACGCTGGCCAGGTCGCGCAGGGCGGCAACCTTCTCCTCGTCGGTGACCAGGTTCGTCAGATATCGGTCGATCAGCTGGGCATAAGCGCGCCAGTCCTTGAGCTGCCCGTACAGCTCCTTCGCCCGCTCAAAGGCGGTGCGATTGGCCGGGTCCAACTCGAGGACCTTCTCGAGGGCAGCGCCCGCGCTCTCCGGTTTGCCGGCAGGTCCCTTCCACAGCTCAACTATCTCGAACATCGTAGCGATCGCCCGGTCGCGCTCTTCCTGCTGAAGCTCAATTTGCGAACGCAGCTCGAGAACCCGCGCCGCCTCCGCGTACGCCTTGAGCGCCAAGAACACCTGGTAGATCCGATCCAGCTCGGGTCCGCGGTGGGGCTCGACCTCCAAAGACCTCCGGGCGGCGTCGAGTGCTTCCTCGCGGCGGCCGATTTGAGTCAAAAGCTCCGCCAGGCGGATCCGCAAATCCTTCACGCCTTCGGCGGATTCCTGGAGCGGAATCAGCCGCCGGAGGATCACGATCAGGTCCTCATTGCGGCCAAGGCTTTCGTAGATTCGGCGCAGCGCTTCGAGCGAAGGTTGGTGCCGCGGATCGCGATCCAGAGTAGTCTTGAGCGGAGCAATCGCTTCTTCCGGGCGCCCAAGCTTTTCGACCAGAATCACCCCCAGCTGACTGTTGAGCCGGACCAGCTCGCGCGGCTCAAGCGGTTGGGTCAACTGCTGAGTGAGAAGCTCCTTCAGCTCCTCGTAGCGCTCGCCCTTTTCCAGCAAGCCTGCCAGCGCGGTAGAGGCCTGCAGATTGCGCGGGTTCTTGGCCAACAGCTCCCGGTAAAGCCCGACCGACTGAGTCACATCCGACAGACCGTCGGCCGAAACCTCCGCCATCCGCGCCAAAATTCGTTCTTTTTCCTTTCCGCTGACCAACTCGCGCTGATGAGTCAGCATTTGATACAGCTTCCGTTGATCGCCGCTCGCTTGATAGATCTGCTCCAACAGTCGCGCCGCAGCGAGGTGCGCCTTATCCAGCTCCAGAATCTGCTCGTACGCGGCTGCCGCCCGGGTTGGATCCCCCAACTTTCCCTGTTGCAGTTGGCCAAAACGGAACAGCAGGCCGATCTTCTCCTGGGGATCGGAGGCGAGTTGGATCAGATCTTCCAAAACGGCGGCCAGCTCAGCGGGCTTGTCCAGCTGGGTGTAGAGTCGGTCGAGCGCCGGCAGGGCCTGGGACAAGCTCTCCGCGCTCAGCTGCCGCGCCTTCTCGTAATACTCCGCCGCCCGCGCAGGTTCCTGCAGTCGCTGGTCGAAAAGTTGGCCGAGCGCCAAGCAAATCTCGGCGGCGTCCTTCGCCTCGGCGATCCGGGGCAGCTGCTCCTCATAGGCCACCGCCAATTCGTCGAAGGTCTTGGCCACCTCGGCGGTGCGCTCGAGCGCCTTGCGCAGCTCGGGATCATTGGGGTCTTCCTTGAATGCCCGCCAGAGCGCAAGAAAGCCGAGCTCCGGCTCACCCTGCTTCTCTCGAAGCGACGCCAGCTCGATCCACAGCTCCTTGCGCTCGCGGACGGCGCGGCTGACGCCCACCCGCGTCTCGAGGATCTGGATCAGCTTGACGATGTCATGGCTCGCGCGCGCAGCGCTGATCAACAGGCCGTTCGCCGTCTCGTTCTGTGGCTCGGCCGCTGCAATCGCCTCGATTCTCTGCAGCGCCCCGAGATGCTTCGAATCCGCGCCAAGAATCTCACCGTAAAGCTCGAGAGCGCCGACTCGATCCATCAAACGACTTTCCCGGATTTGAGCGAGCCGAAACTTCAGATCGAGATTCGGTTGATCGGATTTTTGCAGGCGTTTGGTCAGCACATCGGCCAGCTCAGGCCAACGCTCCAGCTTCTGGCACAGCTGTTCCATCCGCTCGAGCACCACCGGGTCGTCGGGGCGCAGCTCGAGCACTCGGCGGAAAGTGGCCAGCGCGCCAGCCTCGTCCTTCAGTTGCTCTTGCTGAAGAGCGCCCATCTGCAACAAAAGCGCGGATCGCCTTGCGGGATCCTCCACCGCCGAGGCCTGGCGACGCAGCACCTCGTAGAGCTCGCGCGCCTTGCCCATCTGGTGAAACAGTCGCGCGACGTTTTCCAGGGCCTCGTGATTGGAGGGGTCCAGCTCGACCACCCGCTGCCAGCTCGCCGCCGCTTTTTCCGTCTCCTGGTTCGCGTCCTGCACCCGAGCCAGGGCGGAGTAGATGGCCAATCGCGCGGCATCGTCGCTGGCTTTATCGGCCACTTCGCGAAGCAGGCTGGAGAGGTCCTCGCTCGCTTCGGCCGGACCGACCAGCTTGAGACAGAGGGCGAGCGGCTCTGGATCTGCCGGCATCTCCCGCAACGCCCGGGTGGCGGCAACGAACGCCATCTGCGGATTGTGCAGAGACTCGGAGTAGATCTCCACCACCTTGCAGAGCAATTTGCAGCGCTGCTGCGGGGACGTTTCGGCGGCGATCCTCGAATCGAGCATCTGCACCAACTTGAGGTGGTCCCCAGTCGACGTAAAGAGCGGCTCGAGCACCATGGCTGCCTCCGCCCGGAGCGGATTGTCAGGGCGCGCCATCTCTTCCAATGCGCCCACCGCAGCCGGATGATTCGGCCGACGCCGCAGAACCCCCTGAAAGAGCTCCAAGGCTCCTCGAGGATCCTGCAACCGGCTAAGCTTGAGCCGTCCGAGTCGGACCGTGAGCTCGCACGCTTCTTCCAGCGCTCCCACTCCCTCGGCGATCCGAATCTCCTGCTCAATCAGAGAAGCCAGCTCGGGATATCGCTCGGCAGAGGCCAACACCGCATCCAGGAATTTGATCGCGTTCGCGTCGTCGGGCTTGCGCTTGAGGATTTCCTGGTAGGCCTCGATCGCCAGGTCTTTGTCGGCGAGCGTCTCCTCCGCCAGCTTTCCGAGCTCAAACAACAGGTTGATCTGTTTGGGAACGGATCGCTCCAGCTCGACCTGCCGCTTGATTGTTTGAGCCAGCTTGCGGAACGCCTGGTTCTTGCGATGAATCGCGGCCAACGTCTTGAGCACGCCAGCGTTTTTGGGCTCCCGCTCGGCCACCTGCTCCCAGGCCCGAGCCGCCATGTCCGCCCGATTCAACCGCTCGCCGTAGATCACCGCCAGCCGACGCCAGAGGTCAGCAGCCACCGCCGCGCTGAGCCCACGTTGGAGCTGGCGCTCATAGTTCTCCGCCAGCTCCTCGAACGCTCCCGTCTCGACCCCGAGCCGATACGATTCCTCTCGCACGGTTTCGTTTTCGGGATTTTCGGCGAAGGCTCTCAATTGGGAGTTGAACGCAGCGGCTCGATGCCCGAGCAGCTCGTGAATCCCGGCTATTTCCTTGAGCAGCTCGAAACGCTTGTCTGGTGCAGCGGTGACCAACCGGATCTCCAGCACCTCGACCAGCTTCTGCCTTTCGTTGGCGCTGCGGTAAATCGGCTCGAGGATCCGCGCGACCTCCTGCTTTACCGGGTCCTGCTGCAACAGTTGCTCGAGGCCGAGAACCAGAGCGGGCTCGCGCGGGAACAACCCCAGCGCCTGCTGATACGCAGATACCGCTGTGCTCGGCTGACCCTCTTTTTGCAACAGAGCGGCGCGACGAACCACATACTCCTTCTTCGATCGTGGATCCGGCACCAGCTCGGCGAGTTGATCCAAAATCTCGGCCTGCTCGGCAAAGCGTTGAGTCTTTCCGAGCAGTCGGTCCATCGCCTCCAGCGCTTCAATGTTCTTTTGTAAAACCAACGAGGCTTGGAAGGCGTCGATCGCCGCGGCGTCGTTGCCCGCCGCTTCGTGTGCGGCGCCGGCCTTCAGCAACAGCGGACCCCGGTCCTCGGGTTGTTGCGCAAGCTGTACTTTGCGCATGAAAATCTCCGACAGGCTGGTCGCATTCTTGGATTGCTCATAGAGTCCGCTGAGGCTGTCCAGCGCCTGCCGGTCCTGCGGAGCTTTGGTCAACAGCTCGCGCCAGAGGCGAATCGCCGGATCCGTCTGGCCGAGCTGTCCTCTGATCTCGGCGGCGCGACGCAAAAGATCGGGGATCCCTTCATCCTCCGGTAAAAGCGCGCCCGCGGCATTCTCGTAGACTTGCGCCAACTCCTCCAGCGCGTGAGTTTCGCGTGCCAACCGCTCCAGATCGGGTTGAACTGCGGCGCGGTCCAATCCCTCGACAAATGCGCCGGCGGCTGCGGCGAAAGCCAGCTCTGGCCGCTGCATTTCCCGCTCGTAGATGGTGCGAATTTCCGCGGCCAGGCGAACCCGCTCCTGCGGCAGCGCCGTTTCCATTCGGGTTTCGCGGATCCCCACCCGCCGAGCGTGATCGCCGGCGGTGGCAAGGATCGGATCGATGATCTCCAGGGCGGCAGCGCTTTGAGGAGTGTTCAGCTTTGCCATCTCCTCCAGGGCGGCCAATGTGTTTTGATGGCTCGAATCCGCGGCCAGGATTTGCCGGTAGAGCTGCAGCGCTCCGGCGGGGTCGCCCAGGCGGGACGCGCGCAGCTGAGCCAGGCGGAAGCCGACCTCCCGAGCCTGCGGGTTTTGGCCTTCCTGAGCTCGGCGCAGCTCGAGCGCCGAAGCGAGCTCCTTTGGCTGGTCCAGCTCGGTGTAGAGCCGGTCGAGCGCGCTGGTGGCGTCGCGATTCAGGGAGTCCAGCTCGGCAATTCGCTTCCAGCAAAGCGCCGCGTTGGGCTTGCGACCCAGCGGTTGCTCGTAAAGGGCGGCGGCCTCTCGCCAGAGCACGATTTTCTCGGCCGGGTCGGCGATCAAGTCCGCCAGCCTCTCCGATACCTCCGCCAGCAAGCTCCACTCTTCGCGGCCGCGATAGAGGCGCTGCAGGATTCGGAGCACCTCGGTGTTTTTTGGATCGAGCGTCAGCGCTTTGTTGAGCTGGGTGATCGCGCCGGCCGGATTGTTGAGTCTTTTCTCGTAAAGCTCCGCCAGCTCGCGATGAATCGCGAACCGAGCCGGGCCGACATCGCTCTCCAGCAGCTCCTCGAGAATTTCCGCGAAGCTATCCAGCGCGTTGGCGTCCTGCGCTGCCTGGCGAGCAACATTGCGCAAGGCGGGATCCCCAGGCGAAAGGCGCAGCGCTCGTACCAAAGCGCCAAAAGCCAGGTCGGGTTGGCGCAGCTGGTGCAAATGGATGTAGGCCGCGCGCTTGAGGGAGAGCAGGCGCTCCAGGCTGTCCTTGGCGGTGGTGGCGATCACTTCCAGCGCACCGACCAGCTTGCGATGATCCTTGGCCCACTCGTACGCGGGCAGGAGAGCCCGGGCCGCCTCCTCCCGATAGGAAGGATCGCCGAGCAGGCCCTCCAGCTCGGAGATCGCTGTTGGGTCAAACGGGCGCTGGTGCAGAAGCTCGACGGACCTCTTGATCGCCTCAGCGCGGCTTTTGGCCGAGGCGGCGACCAGCCGGGATCGTTTCTGATTCAGCTCGGCGATCAGCTTCTTGTCCTTGGCACTCTCGGCCAATTCGATCTGCCGGGCGAGCACCAGCGAAAGGGCGTCGACCTGACCACTCTCCTCCAGCAGTTGAGCCACTCGGGGCAGGTGCTCCACCTCGGCGGCTCCCGCCTTGATCGCGTTCTGAAGCGCTTCCGCGGCTTCTTTGGGCTTGGAGAGCTGCTGTTGCAGCTCGGCGAATCGGACATACAGCCCGGCCTTCTCTCCGTTCTCCGCCACCAGAATGCGCCTGCGAAGCACCTGATCCGCTTCCGCGATTCGTTGAGCCTGCAGATGTAGCTCGAGCAGGCGATCGAGAATTTCCGGATCGTCGGGCGAATGGAGCAGCGCCGATTGGAACATCAAGGAGGCATCCTCGACCGCCCCACGCTCCAGCGAAAGCTGCGCGGCCTCGCGCAAGAGCGTGACCGCGAGCTTCGAGTCCGGTACCCGCTCGGCGAGCTGGGCCAAGAGTTTCGCCAGCTCACGCTCGGAGCCAGCCGCCTTTGCAAGCCGCGTCGCTTCGGCCCGCAAGCTCTGGTTCGAGGGATTCGCCGATATGCCCTGCATCGCGGAATGCAGATCTCCCGAGCGTTGGCTGGTGGCGGCGGGGGTTGGATCTGGGCTCGCGGTGCGCGGTTGCTTGGATGGCGCTTTACTCACCGTCGAAAGCGCGGCGTTTGCTTCCGAATCATTCGGCGTCCGCTTGACCACCTCGCGCCAAGCGGCGAGCGCCTCTTCCGAACGACCATCCAAATCGTCGAGCAGCGTTGCGAGCGAGCGCCACAGCTCGAGCGCGTCTCCTGCGGCGAGCTCCGCTGCGTGGCGTAACGCCACCGCCAGCTCCCATTCGGTATGGCTGGCTTTCGCGTGCGCGGTCAACACCGCGACCAGATTCGGCGGCCGTGCCGGCTCGCGCAGAAGCCTTTTTAGAATCCCGAATGCCCGCCGATGATCTCGGTGCTTGGCGAACGCATCGACCACCTCACCGATGAAGACCCGGCGAGTGATCGTCGATACCGAAGCGCGCAGCGCGCAGGTCAGCACCGACTCGAGGGGCTCGAGCTCTTGAGACTGGAGGAACAATTCCGCGAGTTGAAACGCGGCTTGGGTATTGAACGGATCGACCTGTAGGATCGCTTCGAGATGGCGGCGTGCGGCTGCCACATCCTGAACTTGAAAAATGTAGAGGTCCGCCAGCCGGAGCCGCAGCGCCACCTCGGCCGATCGGTCGCGCAGCGAATCCAGATGCTTCTCCAGTAGCTTGAGGGCGGAGTTGGTCCGATTCGCTTCGATCATCAGCTCTGCCGCGAGCCCGACCGCCTCGGCCCGACCGGGATCCAACCCCGCTGCTTTTTCAAAGGCCCCAAGGGCCCCGACGTGATCCTGCAACTTCGTGAGCTTCCAGACCCCGAGCCGGATCCAGAGATCCACCTTCGCGCTCGAGTCCTTGGTCTGAACCGCCATCTTCTCGATCGCGGAAGCGGCGCTGGCCAAGTCGCCGCTCTTGGTGGCGATCAGCTCGAGCAACCAGAGCGCCTCCGGCATTGCCGGCCAGAGCGAGAAGCAGCGATCCAGCGCCTCCTGGATCTTGGGAGCCGCGTCCGGCTGCTGGTCGGCGAATAGCTTGGCCACCAAGAGCGAAAGGCGCGCTGCGTTCTTCGGATCTCGCTCCTCGAGCGATGCCGTGCGCAGAACCCGAATTTGATCCCTCCAGGTTTCCTTCAGGTTTTGAACGCCGCGCCGAATCTTCTCCGCGCGAGGGTTCTTCGGCTCGATCGCGATCGCAGTCTGGATCGCCTTGAGGGCCAGCTCGTGAGCGAACGGATCGTCCGCGAGCTGCTCGGCGAACGCCGCATATTCGGCTGCCATCCCGGCGTTTCCGAGCGAAGCGCGTTCCCGTTCCAGCGACTCGAACGCGCTCTGGTAACGCCGACCGGAGAGAAACAGCTGCCGAATCCGACGGAACGCCCGACGGTCTTTCGGGTCCGCCTTGCTCGCGCGCTGGCAGCAGAGGACGGCGCGATCGCGCCGGTGCAGGCGTGTCTCGTAGAGATCCGCCGCCTTGAGCAGCAGCGAAGCGGATTCCGCGCCTGTCGCTTGATCCGCCAACCACTCGAGCACCGCCGCGAGCGAAAGATAGTCGCCGGCGGTTTCGTAGATCAGCTTGAGCCCTCGAAGCGGCTCGACCGAGTCCGGCGCAACCAGAAGGGCTTGCCGATAAAAGAGTTCGGCTTGGGCGGGATCATTGGCGCGATTTCGCACCAGCTCCGCGGCTCGGCAAAGCAGATGACTTGCCTCGAAATCGTCGGAACTCTCCGAGGCGCGCGTCTCATACAACTTGACCAGATCCTCGATCCGGCCCGAGCGCTCGAGGGATTCTTCTGCCTCCGCGAGAAAGCCATCCGCCGGCAGATCTTCCGCGAAACGCGTGGGGCTGGAGCTCTTCATGGAAAGGGAGGCGCAGTGGGGGCGACAGGGAAAGTTTAGCGTTCGGGGACCCTCTGCGGCAATTGGGTCCAAGCGCCCAACCCATTAGAACTACACCGGTTTTGGACCTTCACTCCGCGGATGTCGGAGGCGGCTCTTCAGCGTGCGTCGCGGTCAAAACCTCGAGGCGCGCCGCCGAATCCCGGTCCCCCGCACGGTGGTACAGCTCGAGCGCGTGGTCTTTTCTCCCAAGCGCCTCGGCCAATTGCGCGGCCTTCTGCCATTGGCCCACCTGCTCGTACATTTCTAGAGCTTTGTCCTTGCGCTCCGCCTTTTCCCAGGCCTCGGCCGCAGCCAACGCATCGCCGGTCCACTCGAGCCAACGGGCTTTCACGGAGGGTTTGTTCTCGCTCTCCGCCTGTTGAATCTCGCGGCGTGCGAGAGCCATCGCCTCATCGTCCAGCTTCACGTTTTGAAGAAAGCGGAAGGCCTTGGCTGGCGGAAGCTCCAGCAGGACGCGGGCCGCTTCGTCGCGGCGATTTTCACCGAGCAAGAGCACCGCGGCTCCGAGCCGGTCTCCTCGCTTGACCAGTTCTTCCACCTCGAGCCGGCGAATTCGTTGAGCGCCCTCCGCATCTTTCGCCCGCTCGTAGGCCTTGCGCGCGTTCCCCAATTTTCCGGCGCGCTCCCAGGCCAAAGCCGCCTGATCGAACTGTCGAGCGCGCTCGTAGAGCCGGGCCACGTTCTGGAAGTCCGACGTTTCCACGTAGCGCTCCATCAACAGCTCGTACGCGCCCGCCTTCTCGAGGATCGCGCGGCTCTCGTCGGCTGGAATCAGCTTGATGATGCGCCGAGCGCCGTCCCAGTCCTTTGTCGCGACCGCGCGGCGCAAGTCGCTTTTGAGATCTTTTCCCTTTTCGATGACGGGAACAGCGGGAGCAGCCACCGCCTGCTCCTGATCCGCCTGCTTGCCACTTGCGGCGAACGCCAGCTCGGCACGACGCTGGTCGCCGACCGCGCGCCAGATTGAGCCGAGCGTGAACATCATCTCCGCAAAGGCGTTGCCTTTCTCATCGGCGGGCGCGGGCGGCTTCTCGGTCCCGGGCGCGTCGGTTGCGTCAGGTGTCGACTCCGAGGCGACTTTGACTTCCCCCTCGGCTTCGGTCGGCGGGGGCACCGGCGCTTCCTCCGGAGGTACCGCGGCATCGGGGGTCACCGGCGCTTCCTCGGGAGCTACCAGGGCCTCGGGAGCCGCTTCTTTGTCCGCGGCAGCGGCAGCAACCGGAGCGGGGGGCGCCGTTTGTCGGCCGACGCGCAGGAGCGTCGTGATCAAACGGCCGCGGGTGTTGAAATCCAGCTGATCAATGGAGCGGAGCCTGAGCGGCTTGAGCTGCCTGAGAATTTCCTCCAGGGAAGCCTTTTGCTTTGCAAAGTCTTTCTGCGAATAGGCTTTTTCCAGGGAAGCGAGCTCGGACCGAACCCTGAAGGCGTTGGCCTCCGGATCATGCCGATCGCTTGAGAACCCGCGGCGGTCCGGCCGCCCTCGGCCCCTGCGTTCGGTTCTCTTTTCGCGCCGATTGCCCTCTGCCAAAACCAACCTCTCCTAAGAGAGGTCAGAAGGCATAGCGCAAAGTCGGCGTGATTGCGAAGCCGTACGTCTTCGCACGGGCCAGATACGAGCCCGCCACTTCGAAGCCAATCGAAAAATGCCGCACGTGCGTGAAGTATTCGATCCCGGGACCGGCCATCAGCAAGATATCGGTCCTGGGAAGTAGCACGGTCGGATAGAACTTCGCGTACCCGGCAGCGGCTCGCAGATAAATCCAGGTCCGGCGAACCCCACTGTCATCGGCGAAACCGATCAAGCTCGCCCTCAGGGCAGCGCCGGGCACCAGGGCCGCAAAATCTCCCGAGGCGTATCCGTTGGAGAGTCCGACGTACTGCGAGCCCGCCGGATTGGCGGTGAAGGTGACGAACAATCCGGCGGCCAGGTACTCGTTGAAATCATATCCAAGCTCCGCCTGGACCATTTCCCCGGTGGAAAACGGAGAGGGACGGCCGCTGGTGGTGGGAGGGTTGGTGAGAACGAACGCACCCGCTTCGGCTCGAACGTAGAATCCCCGCTCCACCTCGGAAAGGCGGGGCGGCTCTGACGAACGGCGGGACTCGGCAGCGGTTTGGGCTCCCGCGGCACAAGGCAGCAAGATCATGCAAAAAACTACGCGGCACGTTTTCACGGCGTTCCTCGCTACGTTTAGGCGGTGAAGAGCGACAGGCGCTGCACCGCTGGGATTGAACAGCTGTGGGACCTACTCTCCGGACGGCTTGAAGATGAAAGGATAGGTGACGATCACCACGCCGCCGCCCTTCGGTTTGGGAAACAGCCAGGTGTGTACGCGCCCGGCGACGCAAGTCTCCAAGTCCGCGTTGCCGGCCGTTGATTGAGCCACCTGGGACGAGGCAACCGTACCCGCGGCGCTGATCACGAATTTCACAGTGACCTTACCGGCCAGCTTCGGATAACGCGTGAGCTGACTCTCGTAGCAGTAACGAATCTGGTTTCGGTTCGCGTGGATCACCCGTCGGATCAGCTCCTTGTCCAAGGAACCCATCACTTCCGGCTCGGAGCTGGTGATCCCCACATCCGAGCTCTTCTTCGCACCCAGCATTCCGGTTCCCATTCCGTAACTGCCGACCCCGCCGCCACGACCTTTGGTTCCAATTCCACCGATCCCAACGGTATCGCCGGTTCCCCCGCCGCCCGAGCCAGTTCCCTTCAAGCCGAGCCCGCCAAACCCGCGAGCATCGCCGGTGGTGTTGCCGAACATGTTCCCCATCGCGCTCTTCAGCTCACCGCCCAGCCCCTTGCCGAACACGCTCGAGATCGGTCCGCCGCCGCCGCCGAAAATTTTCTGCGCCATCAGCCGAGCCACATTCTTGTCGTTCGGATCCCCTTTGGGCACGGCGCGCGCGTTGCGTTTGGGCGCGTCCTTCTTCCCCATCTGGCCCTCTTCACCGCGGTGCTTGGCGGCCATCTCACCCCCGTTCTTCTGGTGAGCAAGCCGTTCCAGAAATGGGTTCTTCTGAAGCTGCGCAGGCTTGATGATCAGCTTGGCGATTCGCGCCTGAGTGGTGGAGAGCTCGTCCTTGTACCCCTCCCCTTCCAACGAGCGGTTCATCGCGGTGATCACGAACAGCGCCGCCAGAAAGAACAACAATAGGAAAATGTTGAGCGCGGTGAAATCGATCGTCTCGAAGAATGGGACGAACACCGGCTTGGGAATCGGCTGAAAATTGACTTCCACCGTCACTCCGCCGAGGTCCACCCAAGCGAAGTCGCCTCGCTCGAGCAGAACTCTTTTCGCCTCGCCGTCCGCCTCTGCTTGTCGGGTTTCGGTCAGCTGCTTGAGCGTGGTGGGTGCACCGGCTCGCACCAATTCCCCATTCATCCGGTTGGTGAAGCGAAGGTGGAAGCCATCGCGGTCGGCCTTGATCACATCGAACTTGCGGCCGCCCAAGCGAGCGTCGCCGATGATGAAGTCCACCCCATGGGCGGAGCCCACCGAAAAGGACTTTGCGTCGGGCTTGAGCAGGAACTCTCCCACGATCTGGTCGCCCCAGAGAAACCTCAATTCGAGTCCAAGCGGTCCTGCCCCTTTCGACGAACGCGCTCGCGACCGAGGCGCTTCGCGCGCGGTTGGCTTTGGCGGACGCGGTGGCTCTGGGGCGCTCTCGGTTGGGATTGGAGCGCTGGCCGCGTCGGCAAGCGCGGAGACGACTGCCGGACTGGATTCGACGGACGCGGCCTCGCTCGCCGCATCTGCGGTTTGCGGCGAAGCGACCTTTACCAGATTGGCCGCGGCCTCGCTGGTGCGCGGCTCGATTCGAATCACGGTACTGCCGACCCGAATCTCATCGCCCGAGCCAACCGGTCCCTTGTTGACGCGCTTACCGTTTACGTACGTGCCCTCGACGCTCCCCATGTCGACAATCGAGATCGCGCCATTGGCGCCCACCTCGATCACCGAATGGATCCGGGAGACCTTCTCGTCGTCCAGGCAGAGGTGGGCAGACGCCAGGCGACCGATCTTGATGATGTCGCGATCGTAGTCCTTGCTCGCGACCAGCTGATCGCCCTTGTAAACCTTAAGTGTAAGCGGGACGGCCATGCAATCTCCTAGAGCTCCCCCACCGACTCCATCACCTTCTGCTTGAACTCCTCCCGAATCCGAATCAGGTTCGAATGCTTCACCGCCTTGCGGCCTTCGACGTATTCCCCATCCGGACGGCTCAGGTCGCCCTCGATCGTGTCATCCTCGAAGTTGATGGTGGTGGTCCGGCTGGGGTGAGCGCTCTCACCGCCTGACTTCTTGTCCTCGGCGGTTGCAGTCCCCGCGAAGGCGAGAGTCGCGACCAGCGCGAGCGTCGGGATCATCCACCTAGTGTTTTTCAGCCGGTTCATCCTTGTCTCCCTTTGCCGCCTTGGGTTTGCTCGATGCGGCCGTCGATCCCACCTTTTTGGCTTGCTCCTGCGCGAGCTTTGCTTCCAGCTTGACTTGCGAAATCTGCTGCGCTTCCTGCAGCAGCGCGAACACCGGAGCATCGGAAGGCAGCGCAGCCTCTCCTCCGGCGATCTGGATGTACTTCTTGTAGAGTTGCACCGCGCGCTCGGGTGCGTCCTTGTGTCGATGCAGAATGATCGCTCGGTCGAGGTAAACCTCTGCCAACTCCGGGTTCAGCTTCTCGGCGATGTCGTACTCCTGCATCGCCTTGTCGTACTGAGCCATCCCCTTGTAGGCGACCCCGAGATCGAGATGGAGATCGGCGTTGTTGCGGTAGGTCTGCGCCAGCCGCCGCAAGTGTTCTTCCGCGCCCGGATAATTTCCTTCTTCGATCGCAAGCTTCGCCAACATGACCCGAGAGGGGATGTAGTCGGAGCGTCCCGCCAGCGCGCTTTTGAATTCTAGATGCGCCTTGGTCGGCTCCTTCTCCTGAAGAAAAATCAGCCCCAACGCGTGGTGCAAGTCGGGGTTGCGCTCGTCGAGCTTGAGCGCGCGCAGCACCACCAGCTTCGCCATCGAAACCTGCTTCCGGTCCAGATAGCAGAGCATCATCACTCGATAGGCCTCGAGGGTGCGCGGGTCATGAATCAAGGCCTGTCGAGCGAGGTCCATCGCCTTGTCGCAGTCGCCGGCATCGCGCTGCATCTCCGCCACTCGGACCCTCACCCGCGAATCTTCCGGGCGGATCGCAAGCAGCTTGTTGTAGACCTGTGCAGCCTCGAGCACGTTTCCGGCATTCTGCGCGATCACTGCCAAGTTCTCGGCCGCTTCGGTCAAGCTAGGTTTGAGCCGGAGCGCGGACTGGTAATGAGACCGCGCCAGATCCACCCTTCCAAGACGCTGGGCGATGACCCCGAGGTTGTACTCGGCTTCGGCGAAATTCGGGTCGTCCTCCAGCACCGCCTGGAATTTCCTTTCGAGGGAGGAATAGTCGAAGACGTTGGTCTTCTTCTGTGCCTCGAAGTCCTTCACCGCTTCCTCGAAGAGCAGTTTCGAATGGCTGGAAATCAGGGGGGCCTGCAGCGTAGCGAGCTTGGTCGGGGCGGGCCCAGTCGAGGTCGGCCGAGCGACTTCCTTCGTTCCCGCGCACCCGGCGCCCCAGATCCCGACTCCGATCAGTCCCGCCACCCAGAGGCCGGACCAGATTTGCGCAGGTCGGCTCACAGCACGTCCTCCGGCTCCTGGTTTTTCTCCTTCTTGCCCTCGGCGCGGGTCGGCGGCGTTTCCGCTTGAGCGCGCGGCCTCGTCGGTTCGGTGGGAGTGACATCCGTTCCGAGGTCCTGCTTCGGGTGCTTGGAGACCGAGGGCTCCTTGATCGTCTGGGCCGCATGGGCCACCGTCGCTGCGCCGACCGAGGTCGGCTGAATCGCAGTCAGCAAGTCCGCCCCGGACGACTCAACTTTGATGCTCTTGAGATCCCGAACTTTCTCCAGCATCGGGGGGTATTGGTCTGGACGATAGGTTTCGCGGAGAAACTTGAGGCTGTCCGCATAGCATCGGTTGAAGATCTCCAGCTCGCGGCTCTTTTGAACTGCGTGCGCGAATGCCTCGGCGGCCTTGTCCTTCACCGGCTGGGCCTGATGGGACAATTCGTCGCGTAGAGCGTCCTGAAGCTCCGGAGTGGCACCGTGGGGCATCGGAGCATTGACCAGCGAGTTGGCGAAATTGTCATACGCTCGACCGATCTGCGAGAGAGCGCAGATCGCCGGCTCGGCGGACTTGAACGCCACCGTCTGGGTATAGAGCTTCTGCACCGCTTCCAAACCGCGCGCCTTGTCCTTCAGCCCCTGTTTGAAATCTTTTTCCGGATGAGGGAGCTTGCCCCAGCGCAAACGGATCGCGACGTAACTGTCGTAGTCATCCTCGGCCGAGGCGTATTGTGCGCGCGCCACCGCATCCAGCGCCGTGTTGTCCAGCGAGTCTCTCACCCGCCGCGGAAGCCTTTCGTAGAAACTGAGCATCCGCTGGTAAGTCTTCTGAGCGTCGCGGGGGCGATGCGTTCGCCGCTCGTAGATCGCCGCCATCCGGCCTTCCGCCATCAGGACCTTGCTTGGATTCTTGTTGTTGGCTCGTTCGTAGTCTTCGAACTGCCGAAGCGCCTTCGCGTACGCGCCGTTGCGCTCGTGGAGATCGGCAATCGAGAGCGACACGGCGTCCGAATCCTTCGCGTCCGGCCACAGTTCCAAGAATCGCTCCCGATCCCGTAGCGCTTGCCGGTACTGGCCTAACCCGTCGCGAAAAACACCCGCGTTGATCAGCGCGATCTGAGCCTTGCCTTGGTCCCAAACCTGGGTCGGGCCCGGAGTGTGCACCGGGACTTCGACCTGCCGCTGATGGCGGCGGCGCTTCTTCGATGACTTTCCTTTAGGGGTTCGGGCGGTATCGGCGCGGGCCAGGGTCCCCTCGTAGCCACTGACGTAGGCTTCGTACGCGCGCGCGGACTCCTCGAAGTCGCCGATCGCTTCATGGCCCTCGCCGTTCGCGTAGATGCAGGCCGGAACGAACTCCGACTTGGGATAGCCGCGCATCAGTCGATCTCGGGTCTGCATCGCGCGCTCGAGCATCTTCGCATTGAGAAGATCGACCGAAGCATTGTAGAGCGCCTTGTCGGCGATGTCGGATCTCGGAAATTCGGTGACGAAGGTGAGATAGGACTCTGCCGCCCTGGCGTATTCCTTCTTCGCCTCGAGCTGGCTGATCAGCTTGAACGACGACTGCTCGATGTATTTGGAGAGCTCGTCGCGAAAATGGCCGGTCGCAAGCTTCGGCTCGTTGTAGAACTTGCGAGCCCACTCGTTCACCTTCGACCAGTCTCCGAGCAGGTTGTAGGAGTCGATCACCAGGTTGGCGGCGATTTCGCCGGCCCGATCGCCGTTCTCGAACTTGTAGTCGGGATGGTGCAGCGCGATGTCAGAAAAGCGCGTCACCGCCTCGTCGAAGTAGTTGTATCGGTAATAGAGGTTCGCGGCCTTGAACGCGATCTCAACCCGCCGCGAGCCATTGACCACGTACTTCAGATACCGATCGCACGCTTCCAGCAGCGCCTTCTTCTGGGCGGGAATTGTGAACTTCTTCGACAGGTCCGAACTGGTCGGAGGCTTGATCTCGCCCGAGGCCTCCGCTTTCTTCACCACTTCGTCGTGGGCCAGCACCGCGTTGTAAGCGGCGCTGCTTAGCCATTTGCCAGGCTTGCCTGGTTTGACATGGCCCTGAGCATCCTTTTCGCCCTCGATCCGCTTGACGTCGCTCAGGACGACCCGCGTGTATTCCTCCGCCGCCCTGTCAAACTTGAGCAGACTATCGTTGAGCAGTTCCGCCCAGAAAAAGCGAAGGTCGTACGCTTTGGGGTTCTCCGGAAACAACACCAGATAGTCCGAGTAGACCTCGCTCGAATGGAGAAACGTCTCGTCGTCGCGGGTCTTTTTTGCCTCGTTGTGCCAGTTCACCGCGAGGTTCGAAAGCGTTCTCTCGGAAAGCGCGCGCGCTTCCGCCAGCGCTTTCTTGTCCTTGTCGTCCTTGATGTTTCCGGACTTCTCGACGTCGCCCATGATCTTCACCAGGCGGCGAACCTGGTCGACGGTCATCTTTTTGTTGCCCGCGCGCAAAACGCAGTCGACGATTTTTCCCTGAAAGCCCGGGGCCTCGGGCGAGAGCGGCCGCTCGCGGATCAGGGTGTTGTAAGTAAGGGCGGCCTCGCGGTCCTTGCCGTCCTCGTAATAGAGGTTGGCCAGTTGCTTGAGCATCAGGAACTGGTCGTCGTGCTTGGAGGCAACCTTGGCGAATTCGGTCTTGGCTTCCTGCGGTGAGCCGTAGCGGGCGTAGGCGCGCACGAAGTCGTTGCGCGCTTCGCGAACCAGCGTGCTCTTGCCACTCTTGCCGGCGTCTTTCTCAACCGCGCTTGCGCCGGCGTACTCGCCATAGAGGACGACGGCCTTGAACATGTCCATCGCCCGCTGGTAGTCGGAGAGATTGAAGTAGCACCAGCCCTGCTTGTAGAGCGCAAAGGCGTAGACCTGATTTTCCGGGAAGGACGCCGCCTGCTTGTAGTAACTGAGCGCCTTCTCGATCAGGTCCCGCTTCGCTTTCGAGCTATTGAAGTAGTACTCGCCGAAGGCCAACAGGGCGTCGGGATAAAATTTGGATTTCTGGTACCTGTCGATCAGCCGCTTGTACGCGACGAGTGCCTTGCGCTCCTCCCCCGCCTCCATCAGGTTTTGGCCCAGGAAGTAGAGGACCTCGTCCGTCCGCTCGTAATCCTTGTACTTCTGGACGATCTCGGAGTACCGATCGATCGCCAACCGGCTGTAGTCCCTGCTTTTTGCGAGTAGGTGCTCCTTCTCCGCTTTGGCACGCTCTTGAGCCGCCTGGTCGCCGCGGTTGATCGCCCTGATCACCTCATCGTCTTTTCGGTTCGCCTCGAAAAAGAAGAACTTCGACTCCTCCCAGTACAGTTCGCCGAGCCGAAACAACAAGCCGGGCAACTCCCTCTGATCCGGGGCGAGACGGAGGATTTTGGTCAGAGACTCGATTTGCTCATGACGCTTTGAAGCAACTTGCAGCTCGACCCCAAGCCGAAACTGGTCATAGTGGAGCGCCGGAACCGCTTCCCGTTCTTCTTTCTTGCGCGTCAGGTCCCCTGCCAAAGAGCGGTCGGGCGCGATGGAACTGCCCTTCTTCAGCCCGGACTCGGCGGTGTTCTTCTTTTGACGGAGATTTTCCTGGGCAGCCGAGCCATTGGCCAAAAGCAACAACGCCAGCGTTATCGCGGACCGCATCGTGCCTATCGACCCCTTGTTTGTCTGGTCATCAGGGGCACTAGCAAGTGCCTGTTAAGTCAGGGGAATTTCCCTAAGACCAGTTCGAATGATGCTTGAAAACCGTCCTTCCGGTCAACCTGCGGTACCCCACCCCGGGAGGGGTATATGCAGGCAAGCGCCTACATCCGAAAAGGCTAGTAAACGCATGGGCTTATCCCATCTTTTCAGCAGCATCGGACGGCCCTTGCAAGCGGTCGCAACGGCCACTTGATCGGCCCCTTGTCGGTTTAGGCTGGTAATCGGGTCAGGTGAGCCTCCTTCCGCCTGGCGCCACCTTCGAAGAGTTGGTGCAGGACTGTTTCGTGGCGTTTCGAGGCTCCGGATTGGCCCTTTCGGCCGTCGACGCGGAGCTGTTGAGAAGCTGGGCGGAGCTGGGCGTCCCATTTGAAGTGGTGGCCCGCGGGATTCGGCGCCGCGCCGAACGCGCCCTATGGGATGCCAAGCCGAACGAGCCGCTGTTGCGCTCGCTTCATGCCTGTCGCGCCGCGGTGGAGCGCGAGATTCGACACTACCTCGCGCGAGCCGCCGGCGGCACCACTTCAAGCCCAAGCCACGCCGCCGATCCGCAGCGAGCTCGCAGGCGGCAATGGCGTGCGGCGTTGCGGACGATGGTAGATGCTCGGCCAGAGTTGATTGATGCCCTCTCTCGCCTGGACCGAAGGGTCGAAAGCGGAGACGCGTTAGCGATCTGCGCGATTCGAGCGCTGCCCTTTTCGGAACGGCTCGATCTCCTGAAGCAGGCGAGGCAAGCGATCTACCTGGATCCGGTTGGCTCGGCCGCGCGCAGGCTCGCGCGCCGATCCGCACGGTTGGCTATTTTTCGCAAGAAGTTTTCGCTTCCACATTTCTGGTAAAGAAGCCGCATGGAGACCCCCGCCCCCACGGCAGGCCAGTGCGGCTCATGCAAGGGGAAGGGTTACTTGATCCGCCGCAGAGGCGATCGCGCTGGCGCTGAAATGTGCGAGTGCGCCAGAAACTGCGAGCGGTGCGGCGGTTTGGGCTACACCTATCAAACCCAGGAGGAGACGTTCAGCCAAAGGGTCGGTCCCCGAACCTATGAGCTGGTCGCCCCCTGTGGATGCCGGGCCTTGCGACGCAGGATCGAAGCCTTCTCGCGCGCTCTGGTCCCGGCGGTGGTGGCTCACGCGGACTTTGAAAATTACATCGAGCAGACGGAGGTGGTGCTGAAGGCTAAGCAGGTGGCGCAGTCTTTTGCCTCCGGCTACTCGCGCGCCGAGCCTCCCAAGGGCTTCGTTCTCAGCGGGCCGGTGGGCACCGGCAAGACCCATTTGCTCGCCGCGGTGCTTAGCCACCTCACGCTCGAAAAGGGCGTCAGCGCCCAATACGTGGAAATCTCATTGCTGTTTGCAACCATCCGCCGCGGCTTTCACGAGGGTCGCAGCGGTGGGGAGATCATCGGGCCGCTTTCCGAGGTTGAAGTGGTGGCAATCGATGAGCTTGGCAAGGGCCGGGGCAGCCCGTTTGAGCTCGACACCCTGGATGAGCTGATTGCCCGCCGATACAACGCCGGGCGGACCACTCTGTTCGCCACCAACTTCTCGCTCGAGAGGGAAAAGCGCAGCGTCCGCAGCCGGGCTTACCAGAGTACCGCCGAGCTGACCGGCGTTCCGTCGCAACCGGAGCTTCTGCGCGAAAAGGTTGGCGAGCGTATCTACAGCCGCATTTGCGAGATGTGCGAGGTAGTGGAGTTACCCCAGCACACCGCCGATTGGCGCTACACCAAACATGAATGGGGCCGCAGTCCCGGTGCTCGGCGACGCCTTTCTCGTTGAATTCTTGACACCGCGGCGCCGGCTTCGATATGTGCGCGCCACTCTTGCGGCCGCTCCCATGAACGACAACGCGCGGCGCGGATCGACTGAAAGATTCTTCGTGCCTGAGTTGTTGGAGCTCCTCGATGCAGATGATTGAGGTCCAGAATCTGACCAAGCGCTACCGCGACCGGGTGGCGATCGATCACCTCACCTTTTCGGTGAACCAGGGCGAAATTCTCGGTTTCCTCGGTCCCAACGGCGCCGGAAAGACCACAACGATGAAGATTCTGGCAGGCTACTTGCCGGCTTCGAAAGGGACCGCGAAGGTCGCCGGTTTCGACGTGTTCGAGCAGCCGATGGAAGTGAAGCGGCGGATCGGATACTTGCCTGAGGTGCCGCCGCTCTACCCCGAGCTGACGGTACGGGGCTACTTGAGGCTGGTCGCGACGCTCAAGGGCGTCGAGCGGGATCGGCTGGGCGGCGAGATCGATCGCGTCGCGTCGCTGACCGGCACCTCCCAGGTGATGGATCGAGTGATTCAAAACCTCTCGAAGGGGTTTCGCCAGCGGGTCGGCGTCGCGCAGGCGCTGCTCAACTCGCCTCCGGTGCTGATTCTCGACGAGCCTACCGAGGGCCTCGATCCCACTCAGCGCGCCGAGGTGCGCGCGCTGATCCGCAGCCTGGCTGGGAAGCACACCGTCATTCTCTCCACCCACATCCTTCCGGAAGTGACGATGACCTGCGAAAAGGTGCTGATCATCCACCAGGGGAAGATCGTCGCTTTCGACGAGATCAAGAATCTCGCCCAGGCCTACGGCGCGGGCGAACAAGTCTCATTGGAAGAAATCTTCATCAAACTCACAGCCGCTTGAGTGGTGACTGGATGCGAAACATTCTCGCAATCGCGCGCAAAGAATTGTCGATCTACTTCACCAAGCCCTGGGCCTACATCGTGTTCGCCACCATGGTGCTGGTGTCCTCGTTCTTCTTCGTCGCTTCGCTGCAGTCGTTCAAGCAGGTGCAGGAGCTGGCGCGGGCCTTTACCTGGGCGCGGCTTCCTCCCGAGTATGCGGCGTTCAAAAATCTTACCGACGGCGTGGTGGTCCAGCTGTGGAGCGTGGTGCGGATCGTCACCTTGTTCGTCGCGCCGTTTCTCGCAATGCGGCTTTTCGCAGAGGAAAAGCGTCAGAAAACCTTCGAGCTGATGATGACTCTACCGGTGCGGCCGGTCGAGCTGGTCCTCGGAAAGTACCTGGGCGGACTGGGAATCATCACCGCCACGCTGGGGTTGACGATTTTGTTTCCAGCGGCGATCTCGATCTTCGGCCGAAGCGAGTCGGGAAGCGCGCTCGAGTGGTCCACCGTCCTTCTGGGTTACGGGGGGCTGTTGCTCTGGGGCGCCACTTGCATGGCGGTGGGAATGTTCATCTCCTCGCTGACCGAGTCGCAGATGCTCGCCGCGCTATTGACCTTCGCGATTCTCCTGCCCTGGATGCTGCTGCGCGGGGTCGGCCAGGGCGCGGAGGAGCCTTTGCGGTCGATCATCAACTACCTGTCCTTCGACGCTCAGCTCGAGGACATGACGAAGGGCGTATTGAACCTCAAATCCTTGGTGTTCTTCGCCTCGGTGATTTTTTTCTTCGTGGTGCTTACCCAGCGCTCGGTCGAAGCGCAGCGCTGGGCCTAGAGGAATTTCGCCGTGAAACCATCGACCCTGGGCAAAATACTCGGAGGGTTCGGAGCCTTGGCGCTCCTCTCCAGTCCCTACACCTACTTCATCACCACCGGTTCGCCCTGGTTGGCTGGGGCCAAGGCGTTGATCGGCGTGGTGTTGATCGGATTTTTCTTTGCGACCAATTACGGCGAATGGGGACAGTTCGCCTCGAGCCGATCCACGTTTTTCATCATCTCCACCGTGGTTCTGGGCGTGGTCTTGATCGCGGCGCTCGGCGCGGTGAACTACATCGTCGCGCGAAAGAACAAGAGCTGGGATCTCACCTCGAAAAAAATCTACACCCTGGCGCCCCAGACGATCTCCACCCTCGAGGGCCTCAAGGAACCGGTCAGGGCGATCGGATTCATGCAGACCAGCCACCAAGCGTACGAATCGCTCGATCAGCTGTTCCAGCGCTACCATCGAGAGGCGCCGGACAAGTTCGATTACGTTTTCAAGGATCCGAGAAAAAATCCCGACCTCGCGGCGAAATACCAGCTGAAGGAGGGACAGGCCACGGTGGTGCTGACCCGCGGAACCGGGGAGAAGGAAAGCCACACTGCGCTCAACGTCGTTTCCGAGCAGGAGCTGACCAATGCGCTGATCAAAATCAACGCGGTCGGCGAGCAGAAGGTCTATTTTGTGGTCGGGCACGGGGAATGGCCGATGGAGCCTGCACCCGGGAGCAGCCAGGAAGAGCGCGGCGGGAGCGTGTCCGAGTTCAAGAAGACGCTCCAGCAGGAAGGCTATGCTCCCGAAGCACTCAACCTCCTCGGCAAGACTGAGATCCCGCGCGATGCCGCCCTGGTGGTGATCGCAGGCGCCAAGAGCAAGGTGTCCCCGGCGGAGGAATCGATCCTCAAGAAGTACCTCGATGAGGGCGGTCGGATGGTCTACTTCGCGGACTTCAAGGCGACCCCCGGCCTGGACAAGCTGTTGGCCCAGTACGGGGTTCAAGTGGATCCGGGACTGGTGGCGGAGAACACCGTCCTCGGCGACCCCTACGACATTCTGTCCACCTTCTACGCCGACCACGAAATCACTCGGATTCTCAAGCAGGCCCAGCTGAACGTGGAGTTTCCGGCGACGCGCGGATTGACTGCCCTGCGCGAGGGGACCGACACCGGCGTCAAAGCCGAACCGGTGGTGCTGACCTCCCCGTACGCTTTCGAGACCACCAATCCCACTGAAGATCCGCGACCTCAAAGCGGCGCCAAGTCAGGACAGATCCCGCTGGTCGTCGCCAGCACTCGAAGCGTCCAGACGCCAGAGAAGAAACGCTTCGACGAGGCGCGGCTGGTGACTTTTGGCAGCTCGCAACTGGTGGTGGACGTCAACTGGGGGCACGACCCCAATCGCAACCTGGTGATGAACGCCGTGGCCTGGGCTTCCGAGCAAGTCAACAAGATCACCATCCGTCCTCCGGATCGCGACATCTCGACTCTCGACCTCGATCTTCCGTTGCTCGCAAAGATTCGCTTCGTCGCCACCGACCTGGTCCCGATCACGCTGCTCGGAATCGGCCTGGCGTTTTGGCTGGCGAGACAAAACAAATGACCGCGGCGCAAAAGAACCTCGCTCTGCTGGGGGTTCTGAGCGCGCTCGCCGCCGGCCTTGGCCTCTACGCGTACTTCGGCGTGAGAAAACCGGAGGAGCGCGAGGCGCAGCGCAAAGAATCGGCCGAAAAGCTGTTCTCCGCCCAGGCTCCGGAGCCGAAGCAGAAACAGGACGGCGGCGCTCCAGCGGAAGCGGAGTTCACCGCGATCAACGTGAGGGCAAAGGGCGAAACGACCACCCTCGAGAAGAGAGACTCGCGCTGGTGGATTACCTCGCCGGTTTTCGGCCTCGCCGACAAGTGGGCGGTCGACCAGATTGTCACCCAGATCAGAAACACCCGGTTCAAATCCACTGTCGAGGAAAACCCGTCCGACGCGGATCTCGGAAAGTACGGATTGAAGGATCCCAGCTTCACCGTGAACGCCTACTACTCTCTGCCTGATGCCAAGGCCGAGGCACAGCCCGATGCCGGCAGCCCGTACTTGGGTCGCGAAAAGATCACGTTCTATGGCGGGATCGACAATCCATTCGACGGCTCGGTCTATCTGCGGCGGGAGGGAGACAAGGCGGTCTACCTGGTCGACGGATCGATCCGCTACTCGATCGACAAGAACACCTTCGATCTGCGGGACAAAGAAATCCTTTCCCTCGATGAGGCGAACCTCAAGCGGGTGGAGGTGACCACCGCCAAGGGCCGGTACGCGCTCGACCGGGACGATCAGAAGAACTGGCAAATCGTCGCTCCCAAGGCGATGCCGGCGGACACGGCGGCGGTCTCGACGATGCTCAATGGCGTGCGCAACGCCAGGGCGACTGCTTTTGTGACCGACACTCCCGAGCAGCGCCAGCGGATCGGCTTCAGCTCCCCCACCGCTCAGGTGCTCTTCACCTTCACCAGTGGACAACCGATTCAGTGGCGGTTCAAGACGGTGCCCGGGGATGGCGGAGAAAAGACCTACGTTTTGCGGGAGCAGGGCGCCGAGTCAACGCTCGCGGAGATACCGCCGGCCCCAATCCAGGATTTCTCGAAGGATCCAAACCAGCTGCGGGACAAGTCGGTGATGAGCTTTACCCAGGAACAGGTGGCCAAGGCGGTCTTCGTCAACGCTTCTGGGCCGGAGCTCGTGGTCGCGAAGGAGATGTCGGACGGAGGATCGGACAACTGGCAGGTGCTCGCGCCTCAAAAGGGGCCAGGGAAGAGATGGAAAATCACCTCCGCGCTGTGGGCCTTGAGCTCCCTTAAGGCTTTCGCGGTGGGCGAGGAAAGTCCAAAAGACTGGGGCAAATACGGCATTACCGATTCCTCCCGGCGGGTTTCACTCTACAGCGCCGATGGCAAACTGCTCGCCAAACTGGTGATTGGCAAAGCTGTCCCAGGAAAATCGAACACGGTTTACGCCAGAGGAAAGCCGAATTGGGTCGCGGAGATCGATCCGTCCAAGCTTTCGGAGTTGCCCACCCGGACCGAAGACGTTCTCGAGACGCCGGCTGCGACTCTCGACGGCGGCTCGAACTAAATCTCGACCAGAGCGAACCGTTGCTCCGGGGTGTGCCGCTTCAACAACGGCATCGCGACGTTGTAGACCGGGACGCCTTTATCCGTCGTACCGCGAAGCGAGCCGTGGTGACAGTGGCCGTGGAATACGGCCTGGGCGCCGTAGCGGTTGATCGGACCCGCAAGCCGGCTCGTGCCCAAAAAAGGTCGAAGCTCTGGCAGCTCGCCCTCGGTGGTCGTCCCGATCGGCGAGTAATGCATGATCACTACCTTCTTGGGGGTGTCGAGCTGTCCAAGAGCGGCCTCCAACTTGAGCGCCTCGGAAATCGCTTCATGGACGAACGCCTTGATCGAGCTCTCGCCGAAGGCCTGGAGCACGCCGGAGTCGAAGCCGCCCCCAAATCCCTTGATTCCGGCGATGCCGAGCACTTTGTCGAAGACGTAGCGATCTCCATCCAGACAGCGCACCCCGACCTTGCCGAGAGCTTCGCAAAGCTGTTTCACCGCCCCGGCTTCGTAGTCGTGGTTGCCCAAGACGGCGACGCAGGGTACCCGCAGTCCTTCCAGCTCCTCGGCCAAGATCTGACCCTCTTCCGGCGTTCCCCGATCGGTGAGGTCTCCGCAGAGGAGCAGCAGGTCGGCGCGCTCGTTGACCTGACGCACGAGCAGCCGGAACCGACCGTGGTCGTCCGGGCGGCAGTGCAGATCACCCGCTGCTGCGACGCGGACTTTCGAGCTCGGGTCTCGTGCCATCGCTCTGCCTTTCGCGCTCCAGTTCCTCCACTGCGCGGCCGTCGCGGTAGCCCCAATCGCCAACGTCGAGCACGTAGTTGGCTCGCGACAAAAAAGGGCCGCGACAAACGTTGGATTTCCAGTTTCCTTCCTCGATCGTCTGTTCGGCGCGCTGGAGCAGGCGCTCCATCACCCAATTCGGCACCGCGGTCCTCTCGCTTGGGTAGACGTAACGGTAGAGGAGCAAATGCGAGAACAACACCTCCCAGTGCCCTTCGAATCGGCGCAGCAACCGTTCCCAATCCAGCTGAGGGCCACGAGACTTGATCAAGTGCGCGACGTCAGCTCCGTCGTATCGCTCGCGTTCGAGCACGAATCCCTTGGACCAGATCATCTCTTCGGCTGGAATCAGCCGGGTACTCTGTCCAAAAACCTCGCCCGGAACGGCGTACCGGAACCAATCATCGTCCACCACCGACATCCCGTTTCCTGACGAGAAAAGCAGGTCGACAAACCAGGGCCCGCGAAAAGCCTTGTAGATCCATGTCTCGTCCGTTCGCTCCGTGCGCCAGCCCTGTTTGGCAAGAATCTCGAGGGCCACGAGCGCGTCCGGCTGGCGCAGATAGAGATCCAGGTCCTTGGTGTCCCGATAGATGCCGGTGTACCGGGCGAAGGCGTAGGCGCCCCCCACCATCAGCGGCAGCTTGCGCCCCAGGAGCACCTTGAGCGCTCGAGCCCGAGCGTTGATTTCTCCCCTCGACCGGGCATCCGCCTCCGCATTCTGATCGGCGCTAAGCTTTCCCGGATGATTGGGATGCCGCTTTTCCACCCGAACAAGGTAGGGCGCTGCCGCTATCTTCGGTAGTTCCCTTGACTTGGGACACCCCAAGCCAATAAGCAGCTCTATATGGCTCGTGTAACCGTCGAAGATTGCTTGCCCCTGGTCGATAACCGCTTCGCGCTGGTGCTGTTGGGCGCCAAACGCGCCAGGCAGCTGATGGCCGGAGCGCGCCCAATCATCGAGATTTCAAAAAACAAGCCCGCGGTGCTGGCGCTGAGAGAGGTCGCCACCGGGAAAGTCAAGTACGACCGGGACGTTCGCGAAGCATTGTCCGGGAAGTTCGACGAGCCCAAGCCCTAGTTCGGGCTGCGACCTCCCAGAGGAGTTGACGATGTTTCAGACGACTTCGCTCTCGGCGGAGGAGATCGTCCGGCTCTCTAAGCAGCACACCCTCTTCGAGTGGTCTGTCCAGGCGGACGTCGCCCCGATTCCGATGGCGCGGGCGAAGGGCGTCTTTTTCTGGGATGCCAACGGCAAGCGGTACCTGGACTTCAACAGCCAGCTGATGAGCGTCAACATCGGCCACGGGGATCCCCGGGTAATTCAGGCAATCAAGGCGCAGGCGGACAAGCTGGTTTACGCCAATCCCTACATGGCCACCGAACCGCGGGCGCAGCTCGGGCGGATGCTCGCGGAGATCGCGCCTGGAGATTTGAACAAGGTTTTCTTCACCCTCGGTGGCTCAGAGTCGAACGAGAACGCGATCCGCATCGCTCGTCTGGTGACTGGCCGCCAGAAGATCATCGCCCGCTACCGCAGCTACCACGGCGCGACCGCCGGCTCCGCTACCCTGACTGGCGATCCTCGGCGCTTCGGGGCCGAGCCGGGGATACCCGGGATTTGCCGAGTGTTGGATCCCTACCGCTACCGGTGCAGCTTCTGTCAGACACACCCAGCCTGCACGATGCAGTGCCTGCGGCACGTCGAGGAAGTGATCGAGTACGAGGGGCCGCAAAACATCGCAGCGGTGATCATGGAGACGGTGACCGGCACCAACGGGATCATCATTCCGCCCGATGGTTATCTGCAGGGACTGCGCGCGCTCTGCGATCGACACGGCATTCTTTTGATTCTCGACGAGGTGATGTCCGGGTTCGGTCGGACCGGAAAGTGGTTCGCCGCCGAGCACTGGCAAGTGGTGCCGGACATCATGACGATCGCCAAAGGTCTGACCTCTTCGTACCTGCCCCTCGGCGGCGTCCTGATGCGAGAGAAGGTCGCCTCGTACTTCGAAGACCATCTTTTCTATGGCGGGCTGACCTACAACTCGCATCCGATGTCTTGCGCGGCGGCGATCGCCACGCTCCAAGTTTACGTGGAGGATCGGCTGATTGAGAACGCGGAGCGGCTGGGCCGCGTGCTCTCGCGCGAGTTGGAAAGACTCAAACAAAAGCATCCCTCGGTGGGCGATGTCCGCGCGATCGGCCTGTTCTCGATCGTCGAGCTGGTGAAGGACCGGAATACCCGCGAGCCCCTGGTGCCCTACAACGCGCGCCTGGCACAAATGCAGGTGATGAATCAAATCAACAAATTCTTCCGCGAGCACGGTCTGTACACGTTCATTCGTTGGAACAACTTCTTTGTCAACCCGCCGTTGTGCATCACCGAAGAGCAATTGATGGAGGGACTGGGCGTGGTGGACGCGGCGCTCGAGATCTCCGATCGGGCCGTGGCTTAGGACGGTTTTCGCTCCGCTTTCAGCAACGCAGCCGCCTTGTCGGCCATCTCTCGTTCGCCCTTATAGGAGAGAGTTTTCGAAGCCTCCGCGAGCGGGATCCAGCGGGCCTGCTTCACCTCCAGGCGCATCTTGGGATCCAAGCGATCGATTTCTCCTTCGAGGTAGCTGAAGAGGAAAAAGGACACCTGCTTGAAAATCTTCTGACCTCGAAACTGGTAGACGTAGCGGATCTCCCCGAGCGGCGAGTGGAGCCGGACTTTCAGCCCGGTCTCCTCGAGAACTTCGCGCTGGGCCGCGTCCTGGGGCGTCTCGCCGCTGTCCACGTGTCCCTTGGGAAGGGCCCAGGCGTCCCGTCCGCGCGGCTGAATCACCGCCAGGTCGAATTGCCCGTCCCGTTCGCGAACAACCACCCCTCCGGCAGACGCTTCGCGAGGCATGCTTCCTTCCTAGCCCCCGGCGCGAAGTAACGCTAAGCGGTATTTGCCAGATGTCGGAGTTTCGCTTCCGCACCGAGCCGGTAGCTGAATCGAAGCTCGCCCAGGAACTTGTCCATCCGTCTGGATGCAACCTGGGGAAGGAGGCGAGCGCAGTAATTTCTCGACAGGCGATTGGCCTCCTTGTAGCGCCATTGCTCCTGTACGGAGAGCGAGGGATGGAACGAGACTTCATCGAAGAGCCGGCGGTGGATCTCCTCCGCCCAGCCCTCCCCACAATCCCATCCGTGGAGAACGCAGCTGGCGAACTTATCGACCTCGGCTTGCGCTTCGAGCTCTAGAAGCGAGACCTGGCGCCCCTCGGCCGCTACGTAAGTCATGTAGAGAAAGTGAGAGACACCCTCTGCGATTTGGCAATAGGTATCGAGGTTTGAATCCACCCAGCCGCTGCCCGGCGCTTCGACTGACTGGAGCGCGTCGTGCACGTTCTGCGCGAAGAACAGGCCGAGCCACAACTCTCCATTCTCTTCGCGCAGCAAAAGCTCTTCTCGCGAGCGACCGGTTGCTCCAAGCTCACCCGCGGCGTCGTTGCTGAGCAGAAACTCGCTCGCGCGATAGCGAGATCGGATGGCGTGGATGGCCTCGAGATGATCCTGGACCCACCCGACCATCAGTTGGGCAGCCCGCTTTTCTTGACGACAATGCCGGCGTCCACCAGCACCCGCTCGAGCCTGTCGTTTCCGGTCCGAACCCAGGACTCGTAGACTTTGAGGACCGAGTCCGGTCCGCCCGAGGCCATGCCGCGCGCGGCAATCTCCTCCAGCACCTCGACCAAAGGTCGAAACTTTTCAAAGAGCTCTTGGTAGGCGCCCGCGAATGCACCGGGCCGAACGAGATCCGCCAGCTGCGCGTAGGCGCGGCCGCCCATCTGGACGTAGTATTCGGGGCCTACAGGGCTGTCGCGCAGCGAGGTTGAGAAGAAACCCAACCGATAAAGCGAGGTGTCTCCGAGTCGTCGAAGGGTGCGGATTCGGTCGGCTCGGCTTTGCTGCAGCGCGCGGTAATAAAGCAGCGCCAACGGCTCCTGATCTCTTCGTCCCCCTTCATCCTCGGCAAAGAGTTTCTCCGCGGCTGCGAACTCGGCAAGCAGGTTGACCAGATAGAACTCAGTCACTTCCGCCAGGTGGACGTGCTGATGATCAGCCGCTTCGAGAAGCAGCTGCTTGAAGAATTCGCGAAGACTCGAGACCGCAACCAAACTGCCCATTTCCACAGCTCCCTATGCAAACTATCGACCGCGCCGCGCAACGCCCCTTTGCTCAAACCTACCCACTCGATTGCGACTCAGCCACATCCCCGAATGTTTTCAAATAGTTGACTAGCAGTCACCAAGCTCGACCGCTAAAAGCGTAGTACATAGGCGCCAAGCGGCACGCAGAGCGCTGTACGGCTCCCAGGGGCAGCGCATGGAACGGCTTGACGCACAAGTGCACCTGGTTATTATCGCAAGCGAAACCGTTAGCACTCGCTTGTCTAGAGTGCTAACGAGCCCCAAACCAGACAGCTTTCTTAAGGAGGATGCACGATGAAGATTCGACCCCTTCAGGACCGTTTGATCGTCAAGCGCGTTGCCGAAGAGAACAAGACCAAAGGCGGCATCATCATTCCCGACACTGCGAAGGAGAAGCCACTCGAGGGAAAGGTGATTGCGGTTGGCAACGGCAAGGTCCTCGAGGACGGCAAAGTTCGTCCGCTGGACATCAAGGCAGGAGACACCATCCTGTTCAGCAAGTACGCAGGAACCGAAGTGAAGATCGAAGGCGAGGACCACCTCATCCTGCGTGAAGAGGACGTACTCGGCGTAATCGAGAAGTAACTCTTCCCCACATTTTGGAGACGTAACAATGGCTAAAGACATTATTTTTGACGTGCGTGCCCGCGAGTCGATCTTGCGGGGCGTGAATATTTTGGCGGACGCCGTGAAGGTGACGCTCGGCCCCAAGGGCCGCAACGTGGTGCTGGAAAAGTCGTTCGGGTCGCCCACCATCACCAAGGACGGCGTCACCGTCGCGAAGGAAATCGAGCTGGAAAATCGGTTCGAGAACATGGGCGCTCAGATGGTGAAGGAAGTCGCTTCCAAGACTTCCGACGTGGCCGGTGACGGCACCACCACCGCAACCGTGTTGGCCCAGGCGATTTTCCGCGAGGGCTCGAAGCTGGTAGCCGCGGGTCACAACCCGATGGACATCAAGCGCGGGATCGAAAAGTCAGTGGTCTTGGTCACCGCGGAGCTGAAGAAGATGGCCAAGCCGACCAAGGACAAGAAGGAAATTGCCCAGGTCGGTACCATCTCCGCCAACGGCGATACCACCATCGGCCAGATCATCGCGGACGCGATGGAGAAGGTTGGCAAGGAGGGTGTGATCACGGTCGAGGAAGCAAAGGGACTGGAGACGACCCTCGACGTGGTGGAAGGAATGCAGTTCGACCGCGGCTATCTCTCTCCGTACTTCGTGACGGATCCGGAGCGGATGGAAGCGGTGCTTCAGGATCCCTACATCCTGATTCACGAGAAGAAGATCACCAGCATGAAGGACCTGTTGCCCTTGCTCGAGCAGGTCGCTCGGGCCGGCAAGCCGCTGTTGATCATCGCCGAGGAGGTCGAGGGCGAGGCCCTGGCCACCCTGGTGGTGAACAAAATCCGCGGCGTCCTCAATACCTGCGCGGTGAAGGCCCCGGGCTTCGGCGATCGTCGCAAGGCGATGCTGGAGGACATTGCGATCCTCACCGGCGGCAAGATGATCGCGGAAGACCTGGGCATCAAGCTCGAGTCGCTCACCCTCAATGATCTCGGTCGCGCCAAGCGGGTGACCGTGGACAAGGATGACACCACGATCATCGACGGCGCCGGCTCTCAGAAGGAGATCCAGGCGAGGGTGAAGCAGATCCGCGCTCAGATTGAAGAGACCACCAGCGACTACGACCGAGAGAAGCTCCAGGAGCGGCTCGCGAAGTTGGTCGGCGGGGTTGCGGTGATCAACGTGGGAGCGGCCACCGAGACCGAGATGAAAGAGAAGAAGGCTCGGGTCGAGGACGCGCTCAACGCGACCCGCGCGGCGGTCGAGGAAGGCGTGGTCCCGGGCGGCGGGGTGGCCTTTATCCGGTGCTTCAAGGCGCTAGAGAAGGGCACGTGGGACGAGAGCGAGAAGTTCGGCGTGGAGATTGTCCGCCGGGCGCTCGAGGAGCCTTTGCGCCAGATCGTTGAAAACGGCGGTCTGGAAGGCTCGGTGATCGTCAACAAGGTCAAGGAGGGCACCGGCCCGTACGGCTTCAACGCCCAGACGATGATCTATGAGGATCTGCTCGCCGCGGGTGTGATTGACCCGGCCAAAGTGGCTCGTACCGCGCTGCAAAATGCGTCATCGGTCGCCTCGCTGATGCTGACCACCGAAGCTCTGGTGGCTGAGCATCCGAAGGACGATGAAGCGAAGACTCCACCTGGCGGCGGCGGAATGGGCGGCATGGGCATGTAAGCCCAGGCGTACTTACGTTGCACGAAGCGGCCTGCGGCATTTTCCGCCTGGCCGCTTCTTTTTTGCTCAAAGTGAAACGCAGCCAGGCGAAGCGCGCTGAGAATTGCTAACTATGAGATAGAGGACAGCGCCATGAAGGTAATCAAAATCTACACCACACAATATTGCGGCTACTGCGCGCGGGCCAAGGAGTTGCTGCGGACCAAGGGTCTGAGCTTCCAGGAAGTCGACGTGACTGAAAACGACGAGATGCGAGCCAAGCTGGTTCAAATGACCGCTGGACGCCGCACCGTGCCCCAAATCTTTGTCGGCTCCGAGGCGATCGGTGGCTACGCGGATCTCGCGCGGCTGGATAACGAAGGAAAGCTGGAAGCCATGCTCAAGGACCAGTCAGCGTAGGAAGAGCACTTCCAACGTCCGGGTGAACGCGACGTAAACGGACCTCGGAGCAACCACGATTGGGCTTCCCAGCCCGAGCGCCACCAGAACCGACCAGAGATTGGAGAGCCGGTGATGGCCGATCGTGCCTTGGAGCGCGCTGGTCAGCAACACCAACGTGGCCGAAATCAGAAGTAAAATCGGACCGGTAAAACCGATCAACCGCAGTCCGAGCGCGGTCGATCCGAGCGCAAAGGCATTGACCACATCCCGTCCGTTCGAGGCCCACCACCGGGAGGATTCGCTCGCCCGAAGTTGAAACTGGAGACGTTCGAGCAGAGCGGTCAGGCAAAGCAGGCCGACAAACGCGAGGTTTCCCACGGTCCGCGTCGACGGCAACAGCTCGCGATAACCACCAAATTGATCCACGATTTTCCGGGCCTTGTAGGCATCAACCCCATAGACAAGCGTGCGCTGCGGCGCAAGCCGAGCGCTGGCTTTCCGCCGGAAATTTGCTAAGCATGAGAGCTCAGCCCGAGGGGGGTTGTTTTTGCAAGGAGTCTGCGGTCATGGCATGGAAGTGTGAGATTTGTGGCAAGCGCCCCCTGGTGGGAAACAACGTCAGCCACGCCAACAACCAAGACAAAGCGACGCACCCTGCCGAACCTCCAGAAGGTGCGCGCGATGGTCGACGGCAGACCTCAGCGGATCAGAGCCTGCGCCTCGTGCATCCGCGCAGGCAAAGTGATCAAGGCGGCCTAGTGCGCCCAGGCGCGCGGGAGCGTCCCGTCCTTGGGCGTCGCGCTTCTGTTCATTGACGGCGTTGGAATCGGCCGGCCAGATCCCGCCGCGAATCCCCTCGCTTCAGCCCATTACCTCCTCTCGCAGTTCGATGATGGAACGGGGGAAACCCTGCGAGGAGGTTCTCTCTTCTCCGTCGATGCGACCTTCGGCGTCCCCGGAAGGCCTCAGTCCGCCTCCAATCAAACCGCCCTGCTGACCGGCGAGCCCGCTCCGGCGTTGATCGGCCGACACGTGTTGGGGTTTCCGAACGCGCCTCTTCGAGCCTTGCTCCAAGAGAAGTCGATCATCAAGCGCATGGTGTCGGAGGGCAGGTCTGCCACCTTCGCGAACTGCTACCCAGCCGAGTACCTCGATGCGCTCCATCTTCGAAGGCTGCCGAGTTTCAGGGGCGATGTCGCGATTCCACCCCAGAAGGCCCGACGGCTTCGCGCTTCGGCAACGACGCTCGCGATGGCCGCCGCGGAAGTTCCCTTGCGCACGTTCGAGAATGCGCGCCAGGGCGATGGGCTCACCAACGACATTGACGGATCTTTCGGCAGCGAGCGCGGGTTCGATGTGCCGCGACGAACGCCGGAGGAATCGGCGGCAATCTTCTGGCGGCTGGCATCAAAGGTCGACTTTGCGCTCTTCGAACACTACCTGGCTGACGAAGCCGGACACGCCCAAGACTGGGCCAAAGCCCGGCGCGCGCTCGATACCTTTGACCGCTTCTGCCGCGCGGCGGTCGGCTCTCGACCGCCAGATTGGCACCTTTTGATCTGCAGCGATCACGGCAACGTCGAGAATCTCTCCTCCCGCTCGCACACCTTGAATCGAGTGCCGGTTCTCTACTTCGGCCCGACCGAAAGATGGGATGAAAATCCGCGCAACCTGGCGGACGTCGGGCGGGGTATTCTCCGGCTGGTGGGGATCGGACGGTGAGAACCGCGGCCGCGGCAAGCTTAGGCTGGCTCGCGGCCTGTGCAGCGACGTTGCCCACCCTCAAAAGTCATCAAACCCTGACGACTCAGTTAGGCACCTTCGAAATTCACTACGCGGAGTCAGACCGCGCGGATGCGGAGAGGCTGGTGCAGGCCATTCGCGGCGCGGTTCCTCGTTTGAAGCGGTGGGGCGAGCTCCGGGAAGTGGTGAACGTCTACGTGCTTCGGGATCACGAGGAGCTCGAACGCGCCACCGGCAAAACTGACTACCCTTGGCTGCGGGCGTGGGCGCGTTACAGCGACGTGCTGATCCAGGCGCCGCATACCTGGGGATTGCTGGCACCTACGCAATCCGAGGTGAACGAGCTGGTGCTTCACGAGCTGACTCATTGCCTGGTGTATCAGCTCTCCGCGGGACCCCAAGACTGGTCCGGAAAGAAAATTCCCCTTTGGTTTCGGGAAGGGATTGCGGCGTTTACGGCAGGGCAACGGTACCGCTGGCCCACCCTCGACGAGTTGGCGCGGTTTTACGCCGCCCATCCAGAACAAGATCCCCTGCTGGCGAGCGACGAGATTTACCGGGAGCAGAGCAACTTCGTCTATGCGGCCGCGTATTATGCGTTCGCATTTTTGAGGAAGCGCTATGAGGAGAGCGCCATTCGCGAGTTGTTCCGTCAGATGCGGCAAGGTGCGTCGTTCCCGGAAGCATTTGAGCGCGCGATCGGGATTTCGGTGGACGCCTTCGTGCGGGATTTCGAGCGGTATGTAAAGTGGCGAGACGTTGGCCGCCGCACTTCCGCGGCGGCCAGTGCGCCAGCATCAGCGCGCCTTCATGACGCCTTCGGCTCGCACCAGCGATAGCCATTCACCCGCACCGGCATGCCCAGCTCGCCGAACCGGCCAAGCGAGGCAGTACGGTTTTGGACGCGTTTTCCCTCAGCCGCGCACGATTTTACGCGTCACCCTGGGAATGCGAGCCGAAATTCTGGTACAACGCGCCGAAGCCGGGGGGAAAAATGAATCGAATTTCGAGGCGAGGGTTCATTAAAACCGCCGCCGTAGGCAGTGCCGGCCTGCTGCTTTCCGGTAAAGCGCGCGCCGTGCAGGCGTCAAAAGGCCCCGCAACCAAGACGCTCAAGATTCTGCAGTGGAACCACTTCGTCCCCGGTTACGACAAGTGGTTCAACGAGACGTACGTCAAGGAGTGGGGAGCGAAAAACAACACCGAAGTGATCGTCGACAACATTGGCGTCTTGGGGTTGACGCCGCGCGCAGCGGCGGAGGCGGCCGCCGGCAAGAGACACGATTTGTTCTTCTTGCCGTCGCCTCCTGCGGCCTACGAGAACTCGGTCGTGGATGTGAGCGATGTATACCAGCAGTGCGAGAAAAAGTACGGCAAGCCGATTCCCCTCGCGGTGAAGAGCACCTTCAATCCGAAGACCAAGAAGTACTTCGCGTTCTCTGACAGCTTTGTGCCCGACCCGATCAACTACCGGATTGATTTGTGGGACGAGATCGGGATGAAGCCCGACAGCTGGAACGAGATTCGAGTAGGCGGCAAGAAGATCAAGGACAAGACCGGCATTCCCCTGGGGATCGGCTTGTCCAACGAGCAAGACACCGCGATGGCGATGCGCGCCATCCTTTACTCGTTCGGCGGCTCGGTGCAGGACGAGAACAACCGATTGGTGCTCAATTCCAAGAATACCCTCGAGGCCGTCAAGTTCGTCAAAGCGCTGTACCAAGAGACGATGACTCCCGAAGTGCTCGCCTGGGATCCGTCCTCCAACAATCGCGCGATGCTCGCGGGCAAAACATCTCTAGTGATGAATGCCATCTCCATCACCCGCGAAGCGGAAAACAAGGCAATGGCCATCGGCGATAAGATCGGCTTGGCCAAGCCCGCCAAGGGTCCAGTGCGCCGGATGGGCCTCGGGCACCTGACGAACTGCTATTTCATCTGGAAGTTCGCGGACAACATCGACGGCGCCAAGCAGTTCCTCGTCGACTACGTCGGAAACTTCAGACAAGCCTTCCTCGCCAGCGAGTTCTACAACTTCCCCTGCTTCTGGAACCGGGTGCCCGATCTGGTGAAGCTGCTGGAGAGCGACGCCAAGGGCAAACCGGCCGGCAAGTACATGGCGTTGGCGGACTGCCTGGAGTGGGCGACGAACGTGGGGTACCCCGGCTACGCTACCGCAGCGATCGACGAGACGTACACCAGCTGGGTGTTGAACACGATGTTCGCTCAGGCGAGCACCGGCGCTCTCAGCCCCGAGGAGGCGGTGAAAGAGGCCGAGGGGAAGTGCAAACGAATCTGGGCGAAGTGGCAGGAGCGAAAGCTGATCTAATCCTGCCGCTCGGCCTGTGGTGGAGGGTGGTCGCTCCTCAGCCTCCATTTGGATCCGCCCGCTGGGCCCTATCGCTCGGCCTTCTTCAAAGCGGAGGTTGGGCTCTCAAGCAGCGGGGGACGGTCTTTACCCTCCATCGCCCGCTGAAGCTCGATCTCCTGGAGCAGCGTGGGAGGAGCGACGGTAGAAACGGGAACATGCCCGCTTTCCGCTCCGCAAAATCCATTGAAGACTCCGTGGGCTTTCCCGGTGGCCATGATTTTGTTGATCGACGATAACGGCGTACCGACGATCTCGACCCCACGCACCAGCGTTTCCTTCCCATCCCGCACGTCCACCCGGTACACCATCCGCGGAACGCCCTTGAACGCCTGATAGCCGAAGGTGGAAGTGTTGGTGCTGCCGCCGGTGATGTCTCGGATGATTAGCCCGTAGGGTTTGCCCTGCCGCTTGGCCTCGGCAATCAACATCGTCTTGAGCTCCGCGTCGCTCACCTGCTTTTTCGAATCGATGATCAGGTTGGCCATCCGAGCCATCGGCTTGCGGTTGCCTTGGCTTCGCCCATGGCCATTGGAGTGAAGAAAACCTTCGACCGGATGACGGGAAAGGATGTAGCTGCGAAGGATTCCGTCCTCGACCAGGGTGGCTCGCTGCGCCGGAACTCCTTCCTCATCGTACCGGTAGAACCCGTTGAGTCCCTCCCCTCTTACGGCTGACACCGTCGGATCGTCGTAGATGCTGATGAAGCCCGGAAGGACCCGTCTTCCCACCTGGCCGCGAAAAGTCTTGCCTTCTGCCGCGTCGTCATCCTGACGCTCTCCCTCGAGCCGGTGGCCGATCGTTTCGTGAAACAGGACGCCCGCCGCCGCAGGTTCGAGGATTGCCGGCCCGGTATAGGGATCGATCGCCGGTGCCTCCCGCAAGGCCAATAGCTCGGAGATCAACTTCTCGGTGGATTCGGAGAGCCGAAGATCGCTGGGAAGCCTTCCCTCGATCGCCGAGTAGAAATCGCGCGAGTCCTCCAGAAGCTGGCCATCCTCGGCTCGCGTGACTCCCTGAATGTGCACTCCGTACAAGGTCTGCTCGGTGACCAGCCGCGAGCCCTCGGTCGAGACATGGTACCGGACGATCTTTGCCGCGGAGATCCGCACTTCGGAATCGAACACGGCGCGCGCGGATTTGAAACGGCCAGACAGGTCGCGCGCCAACCGCGTCCAACGCTGCCGGTCGAACGAGAAGTCGACGGGTGACTGAACGAATTCGACCGGCTTCTCTCGAGAGAAGGATGGAGGCTTCTTGGGATTATCCACGCTGTAAACGTTCTCGCCCTTCTTCTTGAGATAGTTGAAGAGCGCGTTCTTGTAGCGTTCGTCGGTAATCAGCCACAGAGCAGTGCGCAGCGCCATCGGATCGTCGTCGATCGGCCCGTTCTTGTAGGTGATGTAGCTGTTTCCCTTGAGCGAGAAATTGAAGTCCATATCCTCGCCGATCGAGTTGTCGAACTCGTAGCTTCCAACTCGCACCTCGACGTAAAGCTTGCGGTCGCGATTGAAATCATTCTGAAAGAGCGCGCCGTATCGAGCGGCAATCTCGTACTGCTCGCCCTGCTTCACCTGATAGCCGATGAAATAGGGCGGTTCGTGTCCCTGCAGCTTGAGCTCGGCCTGGTTGCGATGCAGCTCGGTAGCCATCGAATCCAATAGCATCAAGCGCGGATCGGGCTCCGAAGCGGCGGCGGCCAACGAGATAACGGCGAAGACGGGGGCGAGGAAGATCAATCGACGGCGAAGCACCGCTTCAGCCTAATCCGGGCGATGTGCGCGAGGGAAGGCCTCGAGCGTCAAGCCTTGGTTATCTTCTCTCGATGCTCGGCTACTTGCTGAGTGGCATTGCGGGTGTCGATCACCAGCTGGGCTTGCGCCACCACCCACTCGTAATCGACGTTCGAGTGATCGGTGAGGATCAGCACCGCGTCGTACTGTGAGAGCGCCTCGGCGGTCAGCGTCACCGACCGGAGCTCGCCCACCCCGTTTAGCTCGGTCAGCGCAGGCACGTAAGGATCGTGGTAGTCCACGACTGCGCCGCGCTCGTGGAGCAGGCTGATCACCCGCAGCGAGGGACTTTCCCGAACGTCCTCCACGTCTTTCTTATAGGCCGCGCCGAGGATTAGAAGCCGCGAGCCGTTGAGAGTTTTTCGATACCGATTGAGTGCCTCCATCGTGCGCTGCACCACGTAATGAGGCATCTGGGTGTTCACTTCGCCCGCAAGCTCGATGAATTTGGTCTGAAACTCGAACTGCCGCGCTTTCCACGACAGGTAGAACGGATCGATCGGAATGCAGTGCCCACCGAGGCCCGGCCCTGGATGGAAAGGCATGAACCCAAACGGCTTGGTGGAGGCGGCCTCAATCACCTCCCACACGTCCAGATTCATGCGATCGCAGAGCATCTTCAGCTCGTTCACCAGCGCGATGTTGACGCACCGGAAGATGTTCTCGAGCAGCTTGGAAAGCTCGGCCACCCGGGTCGACGAAACCGGCACGATCTTCTGCAGGGCCGCGCCGTACAGCGCCATCGCCACCTCCCGGCAGCGCTCGGTGTGGCCACCGACGATCTTGGGAATGTTGCGAGTGTTGTACCGCGGATTACCCGGATCTTCCCGCTCCGGGCTGAAGGCAAGATGAAAGTCCACTCCCGCCCGCAAGCCGCTTCGCTCGAGTAGCGGCCGCAACACCTCGTCAGTGGTCCCGGGATAGGTGGTGGACTCCAGAACGTAGAGCTGACCTTTGCGAACGTGCGGAGCAAGCGCCCTGCCCGCCCGCTGGATGAAGCGCATGTCAGGTTCTCTCGCCTCGGTGAGGGGCGTCGGTACGCAGACCACGATGCAGTCCAGCGCCTCGGTCCTGGCGAATTCAGTGGTGGCGGAAAGCTTGCCGGATTCGGCGAGTCGCCTCAAAGGCTCGGACGAAATGTGCCGGATGTAGCTTTTGCCCTTGAGGACGCCTTCGACCTTTCGTGGATCGACATCGAGGCCCAACACCGAAAATCCAGCTTCCGAAAATGCCATTCCCAGTGGCAGGCCGACGTAGCCGAGCCCGACCACGCCGACTTTGGCTTGGCGGGATGCGATTCGCTCGAGCAGCGTGTTGGTCAGATTCGGCGACTCGGCTTCGCGCGCCCGCTCCCGGTAGCTTGTAACGCCTGCAATTCCTGATTCCAGAGCCATCGCCCACCATCCCCTTCACTCAAAACAAAATCGCCACCGCCATCGCCGCCGGCAGCTCGCGCTCGATTCGATACGCAATCGCCAGCGCCGGCCGTATCTGACCGTATGAGGGGGAATAGAGAGATTCTTCCAACTCCACCCTCAGTCCATCCTCGAAGAGGACGACTGGATTCGACTCTCCCGGTTTTCCGATTTCCGCTGCCTGGATCCCGAAAGCAATCGACGGCATCCGGATTCGCTTGGCCCGCGCAACCTCTTCCGAGCTTGCCTTGCGCAGCCTCACCTCGCGATCGGCCAGGTGCAGCCTCCCTACCGCCCGATGCTTCCCTTCGCCCTGCAGCAGGTCTCGGACCAACAGCCCTCGCTCCTCGTCGAGTAAAAATGTTCGTTCCACGACGACTGGCGGCCTCAGGCGTTGGTATCCATGATGGCGCGCCACGAGCGATGACGAGCGGCCGGTGCGCTCCAACCTGATCACCTCCGCACCGGTAGGGTCCGGCAACGCGAACAGTCGCCCCTCAGGAATGGGCGACTGCTCCTCCCCATCGATCTCGACCGTGTTGTGAGAACCAGTGCTGCGAAACCGATTGCGCACGGCCGCGTCGCGCGTGTAGGTGCCGGTTCCGATATCGACGATCACCGGCTGGCCGGCAACGTGAAGCTCGAAAGAGAGCTTATCGTTGTGATTGTGGCCGCCCACGCCGCCCTGTCCTTGGGGCCCGGCACTGACGGCGAGCAGCGCTTCTGCACTCCGCAAGAGGCAGAGCCCACCTGGCCGCGAGCAAAACCACGGCAGCCCTGCCTGAGGTCGCATTGATTCGAACCGCTTGACCCCCGCTTCGCCAAGGAGCCACGCCGCTTCGTCTGGAAAGCCACCATCCCGCTTCAGCGTCGGATCCTCGAAGATCGCCGAACCCAGAGCCGACAAATAGCCATGATCCAGGCTTGGGCGATCGCAAAGGGCCACCGCTCGACCGGAGTCGTTGTCACCAATCTGCGGCGCTTGCCCAAGGTCGGAGCAGTACGCCTGGGCCACGGCGAACATCCGGTGCAGCCGTCCCTCGAAGGTTGCGCCCAGATCCACTCCATTCTCGAACGCAACCAGGTAGGCCAGGGTGAACAGCTCAGTCACGAGGCGGTGGTACCCGACCGATCCCTCGAACGAGTAGCCGTCTTCGTGCACCTGAGCGCGAATCTGCTTCTGAATGCCAACCGCTGCCGCCGCCGCCCGACGCGAAGATTCAGACAGTTGGGGAAAAAGCAGAGAGACCACCAGCAGACCCACGTAGTTGGCGACGAGGTGATTGTTCGCAACCGTCCCAGCGTCCTCGAGATTGGCCTCCACAAACGCCGCGTGTTCCTCCAGGGAGCGAAGGAAGGTCAGCAGAAACCCGGCTTCGCGCACGGGGTCAGCATCTCGGAACATCACGAGGGACTGCGCCAGATTTGCGGCGCGCAGCGCCACTTCCATTGGTGAAACCCATTGGACGCCCTGGCCGACGGGATTGGCGTGGATAAAATCCAGAGATTGGGCAACAAACTCGACGGCCAATTGACGGCGTTCTTCCGGATCGGCAGCAACCCAGTACCCCTGACCCAGAGCAATCAGCTGATCGAGACGACCCAAAACCCACGGATACTTTGGGTCCGCCCCTTCTCGTGCAATCGAGTACCGGTGAGCCGGAACCATGGGGTAGCGGTGGCCGCTGCCACAGTCGAGCGACCAGTCAATCGAACCTCGAGGCCCGAACGAAACAACCGTGCCGAAAACGTCAAACTCTCGCCTCGCAGCCCGGCGGGCTCGAGCGAGAGCGCGTTCCTTTGCGCCGCGGACCGTAGACAGCGCGCGAAGGGTTTCGTCTCGTCTGCCCGCGTCACACCAGACCGCGCGCGGACGCAGCGCCAGGGTGGGCAACGCATCCGGCGTAAAGACGCCGAAGCGATCAAGGATGTCTTCGTCGCCGCTCGACGGAGCCGTCGCCCAGACCTTTCGGGCGATTCGAGATACACGCCGAGCTGCCAAGCTGGCGAGCTGCACCGCCGAGAGTTGTCGAGCGACAGCCGTATAATAGGGCAAGGCACGCACTGATTTTCCGCCCGAATTAAGCAAGTGACGCGCCAAGAAGACCTCCTGAGAATCATTCAGAGGCGCGCGCGCCATGCCTCGCAGAGGCCGAAATTCTTACCGCTTCCCCAGTCGGTCCCCTTCGAGATCCACCCGGCGGTCGGCCGTGTTTCTCGGCGCTTCGCCCTGGCTTCGCGAGGCACGCTTCCTGCTCCTAAATGCGCAAACATGACTCGATCATTGGAAACCCAACAGCTCGACGCATGGCTGAGGCAAGTGCGGCACGACTTGAAGGCACCCCTGCTGGCGATCCGGGGCTACGTGGATTTGATGCAGCGCGGAGCAGCTGGGCGGCTGACGCCCAGGATGGAGCGTTATCTTGCGCGGGTGATGGAAGCCACCTTGCGCGAATGTGCCTTGATTGATTCTCAGGTGACGCTTTCGCCCTCTAGTTCGGGCTGCCCCAGTCCACCACTTCCCAGCCGCGCCGCGTTGCCTCTCTCCGCAGGCGGCGATCGGGATTCACCGCCACCGGCCGGCCCACTGCCTTGAGAACCGGAAGATCGGCGTAGGAGTCGGTGTAGAAAGCGCATTCGCCAAGCCGCACGTTGGCTTCGCGAGCAAAAGATTCGGCCTGCACTCGCTTGCCTTCCCCAAAGCAGAGGGTTCCCGATACTCGCCCTGTATAGATGCCCTCCGGATTGACTTCGAAGCGGGTGCAGAGCACCGCATCCAGCCTCAACTCCGCTGCCACCAACTCGGAGAGATACACCGAGGATGACGTCAGTAGCACCAGACTGTCCTGGCGACTCCGATGCTCCTCCAGGGCTCTCCGCGCTCCCGGCCGATACAGCGAGGACAGCTGAGAACGGTAAAAGGCCTCGGTCCGCTCGCGAAAGTCTCGCTCCCGGGTGCCCGCGAGGCTGGCGATGGCGCGCTCCACCGCTTCGTCCAAGCCGGCGAACCCAATGCTGTAAGCCCCCAACCAGGTGGCGGCGCGCAAGGCCTGCCATCGGCTGAGGTGGCCAAGCTTCACCTCCGTTCGGATCCACAGCGGGCCCGAGTTGGCAGCGATCAGGGTGCGGTCAAAATCAAAGAAGGCAATCGCCACGCAGGCAGTGTAACTCGAATCGTATCAGCGGCTCGCGAGGTTTCCGTCGAGCCTTTAGCTTCTACGTCGAACGGTCTGCCGTCGGAGAAGAAAAATACAAAGGACCGCCAACGGCCGGGCCATCGAGCCGGGTACTGCGGCGCAACCGGACTTCGGTACGACGGATAAACAGTCCTGAGACGGACCTCCCTTGGGGTATGCGTCGCAAATGAAACTCGCCGACCAAGGGTCGATGGTGCGCTTTGAGATCTCTCCCGGGCTGGAGTTGGGGTTCATCACCGAGCAGATCCCGCCATTGCAATACGTGGTGTGATCCAGCCCCTGGGAGTGGCCGAACTCATGAGTCGCGGTGTTCTGCACGTCGGTCGCAACGCAGTTGGAATAATTCCCTCCACTGCAAGTCGGACTGTCGGCGGTGGTGAAGTGGAAGACGGCGGCGTTGAACTCGATGTCCGCATCGAGAATCTCGCCGCTGCTGACTCGATAGGTAGTGGTGGTGAGTCCAATCGTGGTGTCCGGGTTCCCCCAGCAGTCATATACGTTGTTGCAGGTGTAATTGCTGAAGCAAGGATCGCTGGCGGGCGCAACGTTTCTACAAAGCCTCTGGCGAAACATCACCACGTTGTGGTTGTCGCTCGCGCCCTGGGTATAGCCAACCGTGCGGCCCGCAGGTGCAGACAGGTGGGGACCTTCATAGAGCGTGAGGTTTCCACAGCCATTCTGGATCGTCTGCCAGCTCTGCCACGAGCGGGTGACCGCCGTGAATTCCGTGCCCCCATTGACGGGATTGCCGCCATCGCTCTGGTTGTAGACCACCGAACCCGCCGCCCACCAAAGGCAGTGGCTGTTCGGATCGCTCGCAGTGACGTGACTTCGCGCGTACGGAAGGTTGCTAACGCCTGAAGTGATGGCCGCGATCGCGACGAGGATTGGGGTTGTGGCGATCATTTCGTCACCGCGGCCTGTATCCGCTTCCGAAGCTCAGTTAACTCGAGCGGTTTCGCGCTGCTGGTGGCGGGTTGTCCGTCCGCGCCAACCAGCGCCGCATCGACTGCCGATGGAACCGCAAAGGCTTTTTTTCCATCGCTGGTTCGCTCGACAGTGTACTTGCCTTGGGCCATACCGGAAACCCAGAAGGTGGCCACCGATGGAGCGTGTCTCTTGAGGAAGACGACCACTTCCTCACCCCGCTGGAATTCGGGCATACCGTGGACAATCTGGCCGATGTCGCTTTCCGGGATAATCCCGCCCGGCTGCACGACTTCGGCGACGGATCCGGGGTCGCCCTTGAGATTCTCCGAGACCCGGATTTTCACCCGCGTGACGATGCTCTTCTGGGTACCTTGGCCGACCCAGCTACTCTCGACCGATTGCACGGTGCCGCGGACCACAGCGTCCGAGTCCCGGGTAAGCGTTTCGACGTCCCGAACCTGAGTTACAGTTGCGTGGGCTGCCAAAGCCCAAAGGGCGCAGCCACTAAGGAGCATCGCTTTCAAGCCGGTCGTTGCATTCGCCAGGGGACACCTCATTCAAACATCACGGCCCGCACTAATGTAGCGTACTGAGAACGTTTCGACAGATTGACCCAAGAAATCCGCTTTGTTATCCCGCCCCATCCCCAATGACCAGCCCAGAACGCCTCCGTTTCGCACCTTCTCCCACGGGCTATCTCCACATCGGTGGGGCGCGGACGGCGCTGTTCAACTGGCTGTATGCCCGGCGACATCACGCCGTTTTCATCCTTCGGATCGAAGACACCGATCGAGACCGCTCCACCGCGGAGTCGGTGAAGGCAATCATGGACGGGCTTCGCTGGTTGGGCATCGACTGGGATGAGGGCCCTTATTTTCAGACCGAGCGCCTTCCCATATACAAGGACTGGTCCGAGAAGCTGATTTCCCAGGGGCTGGCTTACCGCTGCTATTGCACGAGGGAATTGCTCGAGGAGCGGCGAGCCGCTTTCGAACGGGAGAAGCGCACCTATCGGTACGAGGGCACTTGCCGAAATCTCAAGGACTACCCGGTGGACAAACCTCACGTGGTCCGCTTCAAGATGCCGCAGCGCGAAGGCTCGTTGACCTTCACCGATAAGGTGATTGGGAAAATTTCCAAGGAGTTTTCCGACCTGGACGACTTTGTGATCCTCCGGCGCGATGGACTCCCGCTGTACAACTTTGGCGCGGTGATCGACGACCATACGATGGGCATTACCCTCGTCGGACGCGGTCAGGAGCACATCAATTCCACCTTTCCGCAGCTCGCGATCTACCTGGCACTGGGCTGGGAAGTGCCGGAATTCGCCCACTTCCCGCTGATTTTGGGACCCGATCGCGAGAAGCTTTCCAAACGGCGGCACCCCGAGGCGGATGTGATGCTCCACGCCCGCAATGGAATTCTCCCCGAAGCCCTCTTGAACTTCATCGTCCGGCTTGGGTGGTCCCACGGCGATGACGAGATCTTCTCGCGCGAGCGGATGATCGCCTGGTTCGACTTGGAGCACGTCGGCAGCACGTCCGGGGTGTGGAACCCTGACAAGCTGCTCTGGTTGAACCAGCACTACTTAAAGACGCTGCCGCCCGCGCTCGTTGCCCAACGCCTGATGCCCTTCCTCGAGGCCAAAGGTCTCCCGGTCGCAGACTTCCCTCGCCTCGAGGGAGTGGTGGTTGCGCTCAGAGCGCGCGCGAAAACTCTCCTGGAGATGGCAGACATGGCAGCCTACTTCTTGACCAAGGGGGTTGCGATCGATCCAAACGCAGCGGCCAAGCATTTGACTCCCGACTCGCTGAAGCTGCTCCAGGAGGTCCAAGCGCGGCTGGCGTCTCTGCCAGAGTGGAAGGCCGAGGACATTGAGGCAGGGCTCAAAGCCGTCGCTGAGCAAGCGAAAGTCGGCCTGGGCAAGGTTGCGCAGCCGATCCGCGTGGCGGTGACGGGCGGAACCGTCAGTCCCGGCATCGGAGAGACGCTGGAGCTGGTAGGGCGAGACGAGACGATGTCCAGACTAGACGCGGCATTACGCTACGCGCCCCAGGCTCGCACTTGAAATGGAGCGGACTCCTTTCATAGAACGAGTGATGATGACTTGGATTCGTGGATGGCTTGGGCTTTTCGCCTGCACATCGATTGGCTTTGCGGGAATCAGCCGGGCAGAGACAGTGCATGGCGCACACCTGCCGGACGGCGCCCAGAAGGTAGCGGAGAACCGTTACCGAGTGGAACAGGACTTCGACACCACGGTGAAGCACTACAAGACCGTCTACCCGCCGGCGAACTACCCACGGACGATGATCGTGAACCAGCCGGGCATCAAAGCGGTCCACATTGCCAATCCGTCGGGGAAAGGTTTCGAGGGACTGAATATCTACCAGACGAATGAGGAGGTCCGGATCTACATCGTTCCGGTCGCTGAAACGAAGTCGAAGAAAAAGAAATGATCCCTTGGGGGATCGTCCAACGGCAGGACGCCAGACTCTGGATCTGGCTATCTAGGTTCGAATCCTAGTCCCCCAGCTACCGGCCGCTCGCTCATTATGAGCAAGCGGCCTGCTGCTCTCCCATCACTTCGTCGGTGCGCTCGCTGAGCCGTCCGTGCGCGGGTCATCCACCAGCGGCATGGAGGTCTGCGTACCATTAAACACCCGGGCTCTGTTTTCGAAGTCGGATATCGCATTCGGCTCCGCAACGGGAACCCCGTTCGCGTCGACCGTGGACGGCCCGTTCACCCACGCCCCGTAGGCGGGAGCTGTGTTCGATTGCGAGCCGTCGTTTTGCTGTGCTGAGGTCGCGGCCGCTGCACTATCTGCAGCAGTCTCCTGCGCCCGCACCTGCGTCGCACCCAACAATCCAACCGCCACCATCGTTCCAAGCATCAAATTCCATTTCATTGGTCTTTCTCCTTCTGCGATCAAGAATACGGAGCGCGACGCGCCGGGCACCGCGATCCGACGGGCAGCCCCTGCGCGACAACGAAGTGCTACCCTGTGCGAACGGGCCGCGAGGGGTTCGGTTACTTCAGCAAATCCCGCAGGAAGTCGGCACGTCGTTCGGACTCATTGAACGTCCTTATAAGTTCACAAAGTCCTGCGAAAACAGACAGCAGGCCGCGCTCATTGTGAGCGAGCGGCCTGCTGCTCTCGCATTACTTGCTCGGTGCGCTCGCTGAGTCGTCCGTTCGCGGGTCATCCACCATCGGCTGGGAGGTGTCCGTACCATCGAACGCCTGGGATCTCTTCTCGAAGTCCGAGATCGCATTGGGGTCCGCAACAGGGACTCCGTCCGCGTCAACCGTGGACGGCCCGTTCACCCACGTCCCGTAGGCGGGAGCCGCCCCATCGTTTTGTTGTGCTGGGGCCGCGGCCGCTGCACTTTCTGCAGCAGTATCCTGCGCCCGCACCTCAGTCGCACCCAACAATCCAACTGCCACCATCGCTCCAAGCATCAAATTCCATTTCATTGTCGTTCTCCTTTCCTTTCTACGCTACAGACTAAGGAGCGCGACGTGCCTGGCACTCGATCCGACGGGCACCCACTGGGCGACAACGGAGCGTTACCGAATGCGAACGAGCCGGGAGGATCGGTTACTTCAGCAAATCCCGCAGGAAGTCGGCACGTCGCTCGAGTTCATTGAACGTCCTTGTCTGCCCACCGGGATCGACGATCGTTTCGCCGGTCAGGTATTCGGACAACACGGTCGGGTCGCCGCGCCGACGCCGGTCGATGTGGACGAACTCGGTGCCGGTTTCACCGCCGTGGCAACCGTTGCACGTCGCGAGGGCGAAGTGATGGCGCACCTCGAGGGGATCCTGGAATCCCCTTCCCGTCCAATCGAGATTCCGGGTATCGCCACCCAGCAACTCGGCCGGGACTACGTGCCGATCGGCGAGGATGTCGTCTTGGTTCTCGTTGACCCAAGAGATCAGCTCCGGTCTGCCCTCATCGCGGACGTCCGGGCTCTGAAACAGGGCAACATTCACCAGCGATTCGCCCACCACGGTGAAGCTTCGGTAATTCCACTCCACCACGCTCGCTTCCTCTTCGACGGTGTTCACGTGCTTGAGGCTCGCCGAGGTGAGCTGGTCGGTGATCGATTGGAGCGCAGCGTTGTATTCCTCGCCGAACGGCAAGGCTCCCAGCGCGTGCCATGCCTCGGCGATTGCCCGCAAGTCCTTGATTGACTCCGTGGGCAACTCGAATTCGAAGATCACCCAGAAGTGGATCGGTTCACAGAATACATCGGTCGCGACGTACTCCATTCGGAACTCGCCCAGATCGAGCCGGTTCACGATGGACAACAATCGAAATGGCGCGCGCCCAAGGTCGAGGCGCTTTCCGCCGCTCGCGGCAAGCCAAGGCAGCGTCACAAATTGGTCGATCCCGACGGGCTGGAGCACGTGACCATTGACCACTTGCTCGTGAGTCCAGGTATCGAGCCAATCCCGCACGAATGCAGAAGCGTCGGATGCGCCTGCTTGTTCCGACACGGTTTGCATGATTTTGCCGAAGCTCCAGGCAGGAAGTGGCTCTTCACCCACGACGCACGGGTCGAGCGAGCGCGTTGGATCATCGATCACGCTCACGTCTCGCACCGTGAGCTCTTTGTCCGGATCGATGAGCTCCGAGAGAGTCGCCTTCGAGCGGTCAAGCGAGGACCCTCCACCGGCGCACCCCATGACGAAAGCCACGAGTAGCGAGAGGCCTCGTGAGGATTTCCCGCCCCTGTCTGTCTCGGTTGCCATTGGGAAGCGATGTTTGATATCAGCCCTCGCCAGCCAAGGGGAACATGGCTCGGCGAGTGGGTGTGGAATCGGGGGCTATCAGGGGATGACAACCAAGCATTTCGCGCAACTCACGGCTCTGATCTTTTCCCTAGGTGGCCTAGCCAATACCGCGCATGCGCAGTGTGACCCATTCGGTCCCGTCTGGGCGACGATGACCCAAGAGCAGGGCGGAGATCGGCCGGGGTGTCGCGGCTGTCACATCGGGCCCAACCCGTCGTCTGGCCGCTGGTTCGGCGACACCGAGGAAGACGTCCTCGCCTATTTTACGTCCGGTGCCGGGATGATCCTGGTTTCCGGGGGTCGCCAGAGCAGATTGGCCGAGGCATTAGGGTTGGTTGACGGCATTCCGCCCTTTATGCCCAGGTTTGCTCCATTCGATGGACGGTACTGGGCTGACGATCCTGAACAGGGATTGACCGAGCTCACCGATTTAGGGAACTGGCTGGACACGATCGACTTCTAGCAATTTTCACAACGGGAGGGTGCAATGACGAAGTTGATGAGTGCTTCAGCGGTGATCCTACTCATGGGGACGGCTCGCGCGGAACAGTGGCTTCAACGTTATCACGACGCGCAACACACCAGTTTCATCAACGGAACTGTCGACCCGCTCAATCGCGTGACGTTCCGGTACACTTTCGATCTCAATAACAGCGCACTCATTCATTTTACGGATCCGAAGATCGAGAGCAATGGCGACCTCTTCGTTCCCCATCGCGAGCGGAATGGCTCCGTCATCACTTATGGCGTCCGGAGGCTCACCAACGGCGATGAGGTTTGGAGTTTCACCAGCGACTACGTGCGACAGCCCTCGGGGGCATGGGAGCCGGTGTTCGATTTCGCCTTGAACAACGGCATCGTCTACGTGATGGCCAGGTACGGCTGCCTGTGGCGACTCAATGAATCCGATGGATCGATGATTGATCGCAAGTGCGCAACGGACCCGATCGATCCGACGGGGGAACCGATCTGGGACGTATCGCCTTTCGCCATCGACGGAAACGGCAACGTGTTCTGGACGATTCGGTCCAATTCCGATCTGATCGGCTCATCCCTGGTCAAGCTGGATCCGAGCGGGACCGTTACCGCCTCGGATTTGGAGAGCCTGGTTGGCAGCGGTCAGGTCGCTGCGAACAACTCCGCCCCGGCAATTTCGGCCGACAATAGCGTGATCTATGTGGCCACGACGGCGGGGGATGGGGTGTTGACGGCACTTGATGCAACGGATCCCGCTCTGCGAACAACGCTGTGGACAGCGAGTCTTTCGCCCGGTGGGGATTGTGGAGCTGCAATCCTCATCGACAGTGGAACCTCTTCTCCCGTCGCGCTTCCCGACGGGGCAGCGATCGGTGGCTGGGGCCCAGACCCCTCATCCGAGGGCTGGTACTACAGCTTCGATTCGAGTGGGAACCTTCGGGGTTGCTATCCCTTTGGGTGGGACGACACGATGGGGCAGATTAACCTGAACGGCAACACCTATCTGGTTGGAAAGCACAACCATTACACGCAGGGATCCTCGCAGTGCAATAATGGGATCGATCCGCCGGTCAATCCCCCCTGCTACGAAGTCGTGGTGCTTGATGCAGCGACGATGGCAAAGCAGTGGAGTTATCTGGAGCCGGGGGCGCCGCCGAATGAATGGTGTATCGATGCGCCGACACTATTCAAAGACGGTGAGGCCGGTTACTTCGTGGTACCGAGCGAGAGTGGAAAGCTGTACCGGGTTAGAATATTCAGCAATCCGCCTGAGGAAACGGATATCGCCGTCGGACCGTTCCAGTCCGCTGCATACGTGCCAACGGTCAGCATCGGGGGATCTGCGTATACGATCAACCACGGGCAGATCGTCGGCGCCGGCTACTAACGGGGGCACTGCATCTTTAGCGCGATGCGTTGGGCTCAGGCGCCCGCGGCTAACGAGTACGCCACCGCGAACAGGCTGGTTAGCGCGTGAGCCAGGAAGGCATCCGCTGTCCGTCCCCGCCAATACTGGGCGAGAGCAAAGAGCATGCCGCTGATGGTGCCGATGATCCAGTTACCCTGGAGCACTCCGAACGCCACCGAGGAGATGAGAAACGAAGAAAGGCTGAACCTGCCCGGAGAGACCTCGGTGAAATCCGCCGAGATAAGTCTGCGCAATAGAAACCCCCGGAAGGCGAGCTCCTGTGCCAGGGGCACGACGACAATTGTTAGTAACCCCGCCGCAATCGAAGGCAGGCCGACGCCACGGTCAAAAATCGAGGCCCTTGAATGGGCTGACAGAGATCCAAACCCGAGATCGATTGCAAAGGCCGCCGCTCCGATGCACGCGACGACCCACGACCAGGACGCTCGCCAATCTCCGTAGCACCTGCGGTACGCCCAGAGTGGGACCAGGATGGCCAACAACTGAATCGGATAGAGAGAGTCGGCCTCAATCGACAACATACCCGCCACGAGCTGAACCGCGACGCCCGACAAGAACGGCGCCAAGTAGGCGGCGGTCGGGTGCCAAGTCTCGGCGAGCTCCTCCACGCGAGGCGAGCTCCGACTGAAAAAACGGGTGCGTCGCGAAAGGATCATCAATCCGAGCGCCGCCCCGCAAAACAGCACCCAACCCGCTTTGGAATGGAAGCCACCGAGCGCCAGCGAAGGGGACCAACGGCTTCCGATAGCAATCAGCCCCACGATCCGGAACACGTTGGCCACCCAGGCCACCGCCACGCCCAACGGAATCAGCACCAGCGCGTTGGGAAAGCGCAGCTCGCGGCGAAGGGCGATTAGCCAAGCCGACTGAAGCACGAGCATCAGGCCAATGCCTTCGAATCCGGAGCAGATGGGGGCGACCCTGACTTGAAAGTGACTCGTCCCCACCAAAAAGCGGCTCGGAATGCTGACGGGATCGGGGAAAAGCCAGCTCACAACCTGGGCGACCGAATGAACGGTCAAGCCGCCGAGGGGCTTCCAAAGGTACTCAGCGGCCCGGCCTGCGTTCCATGCTGCAATCCCGACCAAGACACCGGCTAGCAAGCCAATCCAGGTCCGGCGCACCAAAGTCACGAGCTGCCGCGGCGAAATGACCCCGAGGGCAAGCGCGCCGACCACTGCGAGGGCCAGGAGCACCCAGGCGCCGAACCAGGCTCGCGGATCGCCGCGAAGGACGCGCCCGCCGCCGAAGAGCGCGCGGGTAAGCAGTAAAAAAGCAAAAAATAACAGCGCGTGCGCCGCGATGAACGGTAACGCCCGCCGCACGCTTCGGGGCTCGAGCACGACCGATCCCGAAACGTTCACGCTCCGCGTGCTGGTGAAAACGACGACCGCAGTGCCGATCGCGATCATCAGAGGAGCCAAGTAACCCAGACCGGAAGTCCAAGCGATCTGGCGTTGCAAGCTCGTCGCGTCGAACATCCAGCTTAGCAGCAGATATTCGCCCAGCAACACCAAGACTGCCGCGACCGCCGTCCTGCGAAGCCAACGAATGGGCTCACTTCGAGGGAGCTCGACCACCCTGTGAGCACCTAGCAAGTCTGTTTTGTTTCTCGACTACGCAGCCATGCGGCTCTTGCGGCGCGCGGTGAGCATCAAAGCGCCACCGGCAAGCAGGGAAAAGGCAGCCGCAGCCGTAGTCATGTCAAATTCCGGAGCGTCGTTGCCGCCCTCGCCACCGCCCTCGTCATCTGCCCACGCGACGGCAGGAACGGCTAATGCCAACATGAACACAAACGGCAACGCACGAAGCGACCGAGCGAAAGATGAAAACATTGCCCCTCCGGCTGCGGGTGACCCAGGGCGCGGGATGATGCTCCGGTGCTCGCCGATGTCAAGCGCCATCTTATCTGGGAATCCTGGTTTGCCGGTTTTTGGGCCCTTTACTGCCTTCCGGAGCCGCCGACCCCACTGATCTGTTGGTACGTTTGCTGAGCAGCTTCCCACGCCGCGCGGCTTTGAGCAGATGCAGTCTGCTGATGGGCGACTTCCTGCTTGGCGGAGTCGATCTTCTTCTTGTCATCGTCGATTCGCGAAAGGATGCCGTTGGCATTCACCTTCTTCCATTCAGGATCGCCAGACTGCTTGAGGGCGAGGTATTGCTCGTACTCAAGCTGATCCTTGGCCAAGTCTCGCTCTGCTTCTGCCTGGGCCAACCTTGCGTTCGCCAAATCCACCGCGGTCTTGGCGGACGCGACGCGGGCCTTGGCGGCATCAAGTTTGGCGTTGGCCATGCGCAACTGCTGCTGTGTTCGCCGAATCGTCGCCCGATCTCGATCCGTCTGGGCTTTCTTCAGCGTCGAGTTGAGCTTGTCGATCTCGGCCTGCGCCACGCTCACTTCATCATTAGCGACGTTCACCTCCTCCTTCGCGCTGTTCACGCCGAGCTGTTGGCGGGCAACTTCGTCCTCTGCCTTCGCGAGGTTGACGCGCGCTTGGTTGACCGATGCCATATTCTGCGGCGGTACACGGGCCATCTGCTCTTTGCTCACTTCTTCGTTGCTCTTGAAGTGTGAACAACCCGCGAACAACAAGGCACTCGCCAATACCGAAATGATTTGTTTCATCCAAAGCCTCCTTCTTCGACAATCTAAGAATGGGCAGATAAACGGGTAGCCAGCGGAGGACTGGTGGTTAGGCGCCAGACGTCGGACGGGGCGCCTCGGCGTTTGAAAGCCAGCTAGGGTTGCTTGGCGGGGGCTGGCGAGGCGGAAGCTGGAACAGACTTGTCCGGCGTCGTGGGAGGCTCTTCCTCGCCCTTGCGACCGATGCTGATTTCGATCGGTGCCGCCCCACCCGGCAGGCAGTGCGAGGATGTGGGGGTCAGCTCGCAGTGCTCATCAGAGCTGCAAAGGCCCCGGCAAGGCAGCTCCTCGCACAGCCCACTGTTCCGATTGCAGATTGTCCCGGCGGGACAGGCTGCCCAGCACCCCCCGCTCGCGCGGCTGATGCCGGAGGCGGTGGCTGCGAAAATCGAGCTCCCAATCGCCTCGGCGGCGACCGACTGCCCGGGTACATAGGCGGACCGATCGGCGGCGCAGCTTAGGCAAACCAAACCGGTGAGCAAAGAGAGTCGCATCACGGGAAGCTGGGTTAGCGTAACAGCGAACCGAAGCCTGCGCGATGCAAATCCCCTTAGGTGGCTCGGAGCAACCCGCGCCGGCGAGCGACGGCGCTAAACGCGTTGACCGCGCGTTCGATGTGCTCCTCGGTGTGCGCGGCGGAGAGCTGGACGCGAATGCGCGCCTGTCCTTTGGGTACTACCGGATAGCTGAATCCGATTACGTAGATTCCCTCTTCCAGCAGGTCCCGAGCGATTTCGGTCGCCATCCGGGCATCGCCGATCATGATCGGAACGATCGGATGAGTGCCAGCCTTGATTTGGAATCCGGCGGAGGTGACCCGATCGCGAAAATTTTTCGCGTTGTTCATCAACTTGTCGCGAAGCTGGGTGGTTTTGGAAAGAAGCTCCATCACCTTCAGGCTCGCGCCGACGATCGAGGGCGCCAGGCTGTTCGAGAAGAGGTAGGGTCTGGCGCGCTGGCGAAGAAGCTCCACCACTTCGCGGTTGGCCGCCGCAAAACCACCGGACGCGCCACCGAGTGCCTTGCCAAGAGTCGAGGTCAGGATGTCCACTCGCCCGATCACGCCGCATTCCTCGGGCGTCCCGCGGCCTGTCTTTCCGACGAAGCCCGAGGCGTGGGAATCGTCCACCACCACGATCGCCTCGTACTGCTCGGCCAGCGAGCAGATTCGGTCCAGCTTCGCGACGTACCCATCCATCGAGAAGACGCCGTCGGTAACCACCGCCCGCAGCCGAGCAGCTTGGGTACCTTTGAGAATTTTTTCGAGCTCCGACATGTCGCCGTTCGGAAAGCGCTGGCGCTCGGCCTTGCAAAGGCGAATGCCGTCGATCAGTGACGCGTGGTTGAGCGCGTCGGAGATGATCACGTCTTGCTCAGTAAATAGCGCCTCGAAAATCCCGCCGTTCGCGTCGAAGCAGGAACCGAACAAAATGACGTCCTCGAATCCAAAAAACTCCGCCAGCTTCTTCTCGAGCTTTCGGTGTTGGTCCTGAGTGCCGCAAATGAACCGCACGCTGGACATGCCGTAGCCATATTCGTCCAGCGCGCGTTTGGCCGCGGCCAGCACCTCCGGGTGGCTGGATAGCCCAAGATAGTTGTTGGCGCAGAAGTTGAGCACCTTGCGCCCGCTCACCAGGATCTCCACGCCTTGCGGCGAGGCGATCAGCCTCTCTTCCTTCCAGGTGCCGGCTTCCCTGATTTCCCGGGTTACTCCTCGAACGACTTCCTTGGCGCGCTCTGAAAACATGAATTCTCCCTTACCACGGAGGCTCGGAATTCGGGATTGCAACGATCGCCGCTCGCCGGTGTCCTTCGCGTTCCGTTGTGAACGAGCCCAATCCGGCAAAAGAGCTTGACTTTGGGCGCCTTGAAATAATTTCCTCGGTTTCTAAAGAGGGGGACTTCATGAAATTTCATCGTAGGCTTGCAGCACTGGGTATCGCCTTGGCCGCACCCATTATCAGTGAGTGCTCCAACGGAGTCGGGAAGGAAAGCTCGGCCCCGAGCATCAGCAGCGTGGACAGTGCCGGGATGGCAATGACCGCGAGCAGTGTCCCGCCCGACGACGAGGTGAGCTTCGCCAACGACGTCCAGCCGATTTTCGATATCCGGTGCACGGGCTGTCACAACCCAACCTTGCTGCGAGGCGGGCTGGACCTCACCGAAGGAAATTCCTACGCCATGCTGGTGAATGTCCCGACGTCCGCCCCTTGCAGGCAGGAGGTGCCAGACTCGGTGAGGGTCGCGACCTGCGATACGCCGCCATGCGATCCGTCGCAGAGCATGCTCTGGGCCAAGGCGAAGCCCGACGCCCCTCCGCCCAATGGTCGCCGATGCAGGATGCCGATGCCTCTGGGCACCCCGGGGTTGGGAGAAATCTGTGGGTGGGACTTCCACTTCATTGAGCGGTGGATTATCGCGGGAGCACCGAACAACTAAGCTCGGGCGCCCCTGCACGCACTAGCTCGCGAACCGGAGCAGCACCTTGGGCTGGGTGTTGATCTTCTTCTCGAATTGGTCCCGGTCGAATTCGGAAAACTTGACGATCGTGCCATCGCCTCGGTTGAGCATCACGGTCCAGATCAGGTCGTGAATGTTCGGGTCGCGCGACTCGAGCAGATTTCGAGTGATATGCCAGGTCTCGAAAATCCGCCGGCCGACCACCGCGTGAAGGCTGATCCCATCGACGATCACTCGGTCGAAGTCCTCGATCACCGCGTCCCCGCTCTTCAACCCGAAAAGAATCACATGCCCACCCCGGCGTACCGCTGAGATCGCGGTGTTCAAGGCTGCATTGGAGCCGGACATCTCGAGCGCCACGTCGACCCCTACTCTCTCATCGGTCAGATCGTGGATCTCGCGCGTGATCGTCTCGTCGTGAACATAGGAGACCTGGTCGGCCTTGCCGGGCACAACCAGCGCGTCCGCTCCCATCGCCTTGGCCATCCTCCGATTGTTCTCCAACGGCTCGACCCCAATCACTTTTCGGGCGCCGAGCGCCTTGGCGATCGCGATCGCGAACAGGCCGATCGTGCCGCAGCCGATGATCGCCACGCTCTTGCCGCGCAGGTTGACCTTGGTGCAAGCATAAACCGCGTTACCGAACGGCTCCTGGAGCGCACCCACTTCTGGTCGAATTTTCTTGGTGTCGGTGGGCCAGAGTGAATGCCCCGGCAGTTTGAGATACTCGGCGAAACACCCGTCGGTGCTGATCCCGATGATTCGGTCGGTGATGCACACGTTCGTGTCCCCCATCCGGCACTGGTAGCAGACACCGCAGGCGATGTGGCTCTCGGTGGAGACGATGTCTCCCGGCTTGTAACCGAATTCGCGCGCGGCCTCTGGCCCCACCTCGACGATTTCGCCGAGCAGCTCGTGGCCGATGATCCGTACGTCACGCTTCTCGTTGTCGAGGGAATTGAAAATCATGTCGTGGAACGCGCGGCGGTACCAGATGCCCCGGTCCGAGCCGCAGAAGCCGGCGAGCTTGGGCTTGACCAGCACCATTGAGGCGTCCTTGTAGTCCTTGGCGATGTCGATGCGTGCACGCTCGACTTGCTCCGGCCGCAGCCCTTTGGTCTGTTCCCAAGGATCCGCCTTCCGGTCGTACACCAGCGCCCACATCGAATCGGCCATGAGTTCCTCCGTCGGGGGGCGCAACGTATCCAGGGACAACCGCTCGGTCAAACGCTCTGGATAGACCCGGCCATTCGGTCAGATCTGGAACTTGGCCACGCGAAGCGTTAGTCACAACGCATGCGCATCAGGGTCGGCCCGGCGGGATGGAGCTACAAGGATTGGGCCGGCATCGTCTATCCCACGAAAAAATCGCCGCGTTTCGATCCGCTTCGATACCTTTCAAAGTACTTCGATGCGATCGAGGTCGACTCCACGTTCTACCGTCCGATGCCTCGTTCGTATGCCGAATCATGGGCGGAGCGGGTAGAGGACAATCCCGATTTCCGCTTCACGGCCAAGCTCTGGAAGCGGTTCACCCACGAGCGCGACACTGCCTGGAGCGCCGAGGATGTGAAGTTGGCGCGGGAAGTGTTGGAGGGCCTGCGGGCCAGCCGCCGACTCGGGGCAGTGCTGATGCAGTTCCCGTGGTCGTTCCGTAACAACGAGAAGAATCAAGAATGGCTGAGGGATGTGATCAAGGAGTTCGAGGACTTCCCAGTGGTGCTCGAGGTCCGCCACCTTTCCTGGGACACCCCCGAATTCTTCGGTCAGCTGAAGGAGCGCGGTGTCGGCTTCGTCAACATCGATCAGCCGATGTTTCATGACTCGATCGCGCCCAGCGCTCGCGCCACCGCGCACGTCGGGTACGTCCGCGTGCACGGACGAAATTACAAAGACTGGTTCCGGGAGAACGCAGGGCCGGAGGCCCGCTACAACTTCCTCTATTCCGCCGAGCAGCTGAAGCCGTGGGCGAAGCGCGCCGAAGAAATCGCCCAGAGCCCAGACACCGATGAGGTGTACGTGGTGACCAACAATCACTACCTGGGGCAAGCCCCAGCCAACGCGCTGATGCTCAAGTCGATGCTTGAGAAAGAGCGGGTTCCCGCGCCTCCGGAGCTCTTCCAAAAATACGAAAAGGCATTGAAGGACTTCGCGGTTCCGGTGGCAAAGGAGGAACCGACGGAGAAAAAAGCTGCTGCGAGTCGACGGCAAGGCTCGCTGGACCTCTAGGGGCGCTTAGAGCGGAAGTTGACCCCCGGGGCCCCTTCATTTAAGGAAGCACCGCTTTAGAAAAGTGGCGAATGGCCCTGTCGTCTAGTGGTCAGGACGGAGCCCTCTCACGGCTCAAACTCGGGTTCGAATCCCGGCAGGGTCATGCATTTCTCCCGAATGAAAAAACGCCTCCAGGACCACCCCGGGCTATGCCCTTTTTCCTTCCAACTCACCCACCATCGAGCGACAAGAGCCCAACAACTTGCCGAGATGGAGAAACGCTTCAATCGTCTCCCGAAAGGGACTCGCGAGCTTGTCGATGTCACTCTTGGTGGCAAGGTAGTACCGGTTGTGCGCAGAGCGGTGGCCCAAGTCCCGGAGGTTGGGTAGTTCTTTCTTGACCGTGCGTGGAAGGTTCCATGAACTCTCGGCGAGTGCAAACCGAATCAGCTCGGTCAGTTGAAAGAAGTCGCCCGTCGACGGATCCTTGATCTTGGAGTCGCGCTTGATGGCCTCGAATGCCTCGATGATCGCTGACTCCAAGAGCCGCCTCATCATCACCGCGCACGCGTCAAACCAGCCAGCGGAGTACGCACCGTTGGCTTGTCGCCCCACGGAAATGAGATAGCCTCGTTTGGTTTGGGTCAGCTTGGAGAGCGGAAAGACTCCAGAGTCCTCCGAGTAAGCAGGCCCGGACACTTTTGCGAAAGTGGTGCTCAGCTCGAACTAAACGTCACGCGCGGCTTGTGCGCGCTCCCTCGAGGGCGTGCTCCCACCAAATACCTTGGAGATGAGCTCCGCGAGCGCGGCGGTGTGGCCGACGTTGGTGCTCCCAAGCCTTGAAAAGGCGTTGGTCGCATCGGCTCGAAGTGTCGCCATCTTATCCGCGTAGTAGTTCACCCCAATCAGCGATTTCTGATGACGCGCGGCCTTCTTAGCCACGTCCAACGCCTGTTTCACCAGGTTTCCAAGGACAGCTTGTGCCGGAAGGGTATTTCCTCGCCCACGACGGGCAACGTCGTTCGGCATGGCGCCCGCCTGATCACCAATTCGAGTAGACGTAGCTGGCCTTGCTGCCATTGGTGCCACCGGGCGCAGAGAGTCGGGAACGCCGTAACGTTCGAGCCTGGGTCAGCGCCTGCAACGGACCACTCAAGCTCGTCAGCGGAATATGATGCCCCCGGTTGGCCAACTCCGCCTTCACCTGAGCAATCGTCTTGGGCTGGGCACATCAAGTTCGTGTCGCTCCCCGATGTCACAACCCGCGTCGAAGATCCGGTCGTCCTCTGGGAGCGAGATGGCCGGCTCACCTCCGCCCTCCAGCGTGGCTTGCCCGCGTACCCCCAGCCCGACCTGCAATGGATAGAAGACCGCATCTGGGTCTGGGTGCACTACGCCGCTACGAAGATCTCGCGCGGCGAGCTGTTCGAAGCGATCGAGTTTCTTTCGTTCCTCCGCATGACTGTCCTTGGACCACTGGCTCTCGTTCAAGCCGGAGCTCGCCCCGCGGGCGTGCGGCGCCTGGAGACGTTCGCACCGGCGATCGCGTCCGAGCTGCGTGAGACCATCGCGGAGGCAGACGCTCGATCCTGCGCTGCCGCTCTCCGTCGGTGCATCGAAATCTACCGGAAACTCCGCGGCGCCGCCGGAACCGTTCGGATCACTGATGCCGCTGAACGTGCTTCGGTCGAGTATCTATCGGATGTCGAGCGACGACTGCCGTAGCCAGATGGCATTGCCGCCCGTCGACGTACAGCTGAAAAGCTCATCACCGTCGCTGGTGCGCAGCGAGGATCGCCGCCGCCGAGCGCCGGACGTCCTCGGTGGTGGTGCTCCAGTTGCAAACCGAGATGCGCATCAACGCGCGACCGTGCCACACCGTGCCGGAGAGCCAACAGGTTCCCTCGCTCTGGATCCGTTCGATCACCTCGCGCGTCCAGGCATCGCCCTCTTCCGGCGAGTCACCGGGGCGCTCGAAGCGGACCAGGACCTGGTTGAGGACCACTTCGTTCACCAAGCGAACTCCTGGTGCCGCCGGGAGCAGCTCGGCGAACACACGCGCGTGCTCGCAGCAGCGCTCGACCAGTTCGGCAAGTCCCGCACGTCCCAGCGATCGCAAGGCGGCGTACACCGAAAAGCCGCGCGCTCGCCGGGAGAATTCCGCCGTCCACTGGTAGTTGTCGCGCTCGTTGCTCGAGGGCTGCAGATAAGCCGCGGTCCGCGCCATCGCAGCACGGTGAGCGTTCCGGTCGCGCACGAAAGCCAGTCCGTTGTCGTACGGCACATTCAGCCACTTGTGGGCGTCGGTCGCCCACGAATCCGCTCCGTCGAGCCCGGCGAGGTGGTGCTTGTACCGCGGGCTCGCAGCCGCCCACAGGCCGAACGCGCCATCGACATGCAACCACGCGCTGTCGTGCTCGCGCACCAGCTGGACGATGCGAGGAAGCGGGTCAAAGGAGCCAGTGTTCACGTTGCCCGCTTGGGAGCACACGATGGCCGGCCTGTCCTTGGCGGCGCGAAGCGCGTCGCGCAGGGCGTCGGGCACCATCCGTCCCTCGCTGTCGCAGGCGACTCGGATCGCGGAAGCGTCGCCTAGGCCCAGCAGCCGAAGCGCGCCGTACACGGTCACGTGCGCCTCGTCGCCGAGAATGACGGCCACGGCCGGCGCCCCGATAAGCCCCTTCGCCGCCGCGTCCCAGCCGACGCGGGCGAGGACTGAGTGGCGGGCAGCGGCGAGACAGGTGGTATTCGCCATCTGGCCGCCCGTGACAAAACCAATCCCGGTGCCCGGGGGAAGGCCAAAGAGCTCGGTGAGCCACTCGAGCACCGTGTCCTCGACGATCGCCGCAGCGGGCGAGAGAACGAACAGGCCAGCGTTCTGGTCCCACGCGCTGGTGAGCCAATCCGCTCCGACCGCCGCAGGCAGACTGCCACCGATCACGAAACCGAAGAAGCGCGGGCCGGCGCTAGCAACGATTCCGGGATCCGCACTTCGCGCCAGCTGCTCGACGACCCGAGCAGCGGGTTCGCCGCGCTCGGGCAGTGGTCCTCCGAGCTCCACGCGCATCGAAGCGACATCCGCGCTCGCGCCAACCCGACGCGTGGGAACGTTTTCCAAATACCGGACGGCCGCCATGTATGCCGCCTCGAGAGCCGAACGATCCATGAGCTACCTCCGCGCCAGACACTCCACCCTTTCAGCTCCTCATTGCTGCGTTGACGCGTCGGCTTCGTGTTTCAGAAGAGAGGTCGGTACCGTGAGGCAACTAGTGGCGACTCGTTCTTTGAAGCATGACGTGAGCTCAACAGGCGGGCCGGTGTTGTAGGTGCCTGTCGTATCGGATTCGGCCTCGTGCTGGCAACGCTTCGATGGAATGTAGGCGGGTGGCGCCTGAGCGACGGGGGCGACCCGTGGCGCTTCGACGTGAGCAAGGCTTCATTCCGGGTGCGCGCCCCCAGTCGACTTGGCCGCCTAAAATTGATTGAATTCACCCCGGCAACGCGAGGCGCGTTGTTCATTCCCCACATGGAGCGAAAATGAGACGTGCCTTCTTGCTTGTTGGCTTGGTCCTGTGCCGTTGCACAGTGGTCCTGACGCCGTCGCGCAACCTTCCACCACCCCCACCGATTTCGGTTGAATCGCCTCCGCCGGTAGTGGAGACAACCGTCTATGTCGAGCCGCCGATCGAGGCCCCTCCTCCGGTAGCCGTCCGCTGGGCGCCACCGCCGATGCGAGTCGAGCCTCCGCCACCCGCTCCCTATCCTGGTGCCGTTTGGATCGGCGGTTATTGGCATTGGGACGATGGTCGATGGGGGTGGTTTCAGGGCCGCTGGATGCTGCCGCCGCAACCGCAATTAATCTGGCTTTCGCCGTATTACGAGAACCGAAATGGATTGGTGATCTACATCGCCGGTCACTGGTCTCGATCGACCAGTTACACACCGCCTCCTCCCAATGTCTTCGTCCCGGTGAGTGAGGCCCGTCCGGGCTACATCGGGTCCGCCCCGGTAGGTCCCAATGGAGTCTTTGTTCCACCTCCGCCAGGCTCGCGTGCTGGGGTGATTATTCCAGCTCCCATTGGGACACCTCCGGCGGTGGTGGTGAGCGCACCCCCAGTGGTCCGACCGGGAATGACGATTCAACAAAGTGTCTCTAACACGCCGAACGTGACGAATATCACCAACGTTGCGGTCGTCGCCCCACCGGGCGTCACTCAAACGGGGCGCCCGGTGAGGACAATGGTTCCCGCAGAAGCGCATGCGGCCGCCGGGCTGCCTCCCGTAGTGCGTGCTCCACCGCCGGCGGCTGGTCCATCCAATGCTGCGTTCCATCCGGAGTACCCAGGGCATCCCGAGCATCCGGAGTACTCAGGGCATCCCGAGCACCCATGGCACCCCGAGCATCCAGACCATCCTGATCACTTGGCTCGTCCCGACAGCTTTGCTCAACCGCAGGCGCCCAACGCTCAACCTGTAGGATCCCCAGGACCACCTCCGAGTCAGCCGAGCCGCCTGAGCCCGATGCCCCCAGTTCAACCGCATACCCTCGCGGCCTCCCCGGGCCCCGCCCCAAGCCCAAGGCCACCCCAGGTGCCTGAGCGCGCACAAGCCGCGCCGCGCCCCGACGCCCCACGGTCCGCGCCCCCGCCCATTTTTCATCCACCAACTCCGCGGGAGCAGGATCGTGGCTCGAAACGGGGGCCACCCGACGCTGCTGAGAGTGGTCGCGATAAAGACCAGAAAAACAAAAGAGACAAGGTAGAGCGTCAATAGCCTCACGGGAGGGGGCGGCAATGACCTTGCTCAAAATAGGCCTGCCGCTCCGATCGCCCGAGACCGCGAGAGGGCCTTCGTCTGCGTCCGACTAGATCATGCTTCGTTACCAAACGGTGGACCGCGAAAGCGCCCTCGCATGTAGCCGAACCAGTAGATGCTCAATAGGAGAACGCAGCCCCCGAAGGTGTACCCGGCGAGCTCATTCGGAGGCAGCACGAACAGTACGGTGATAACCGCAACCCAGCCGAGTGCCACTGCGTTCACCCAGGATGACGACCGGCCCAAGTCCCAGGGCCCGCGCGTTGTCCAGCGGCCGGTGGATCGGGCCCAAAGCCCAAGGCCAATCGGCACCGCATACGACGCGTACAGTGCCAACGTGCTCAGTGCCACCATCGCCGAATACACCTGAGTCCACAATCCGATCGCCAGCGCAGCGACGGCGCAGGCCCAGACCGCCCAATGTGGGCTCAAGAATCGGGGCGACACTCGCGCGAAGTACTGCGACCCTGGCAATCCGCCGTCACGCGCAAATGCAAAAAGCATTCGGGAATTTGAAGTCAGCGAGGACAGCCCGCAGAACCACATCGCGCCCATTGCGAGCAAAACGAGAGCACCCCCGAGCCGGTCCCCCAACGCATGTCGAAGAACATAAATAAAGGGATTTTCGGCGTGCACGGTTGCCGGCAAGTCGCCGATCGCGAGCGTCACCGCAACCAGAAGCGCGTATCCGGCCAGACCGCTTACGGCCACTGAGGAAACGATGCCCCACGGCGCATTGCGAGTCGGATCGACCGTTTCCTCGGTCACGTGCGCACTGGCATCGAATCCGGTGAACGTCCACTGCGCCTGAAGCAGGCCCACCAAGAATCCGTAGACATACGGCTGACCATGCAGGGAAAAGGGCTGGAGCAAGAATTTCGTAGGCTGCAACGGAGCGAAACTCACGACCAACGCCGCCAAGGCAACCACGCCGATCAGATGGTACCAAGCCGAGATCCCGTTCAACGTAGCGATGGCCCGCACCCCGAAGTGATTCAACACGGCGTGTGAGAGAAGGATGGCCGCATAGAGCGCCAGTACTTGCGCGCGATCGCCTGGCCACCCAAGCATCGGAGCAATGAAAAGCGCCAAGCCGTAGTCGACGCCAGCGGTAATCGCCACCTGGCCGATCGTGTTGAACCAAGCGGTGAAGAAACCCCACCCCGCGCCGCCAAAGATGGACGACCAATGGTAGAGGGCTCCCGCCGTGGGATACGCCGAGGCAAGCTGCGCCAGGCTAGCGGCTACAGGCAGGGTCATCAGGGTCACGAGTGGCCAACCCAGACCCATCACCAATGGGCCTCCCTGTTGGAGCCCATACCCATAGAGAGTCACCGCTCCCGTCAGGACGGAAATGATGGAAAACGAAAGTGCGAAGTTGGAGAAGCCGCCCATCTCTCGCAACAATTGCTGGACGTAGCCCAGCCGGCTTAGCTGGTGCGCATCAGCTTCTCGCTGACGCTCGCGAGCAATCTCCGTCGGAAGCTTGTCCATCACCCATCAATTTACTCGGAACTCGACCGCCCCCGGCGTTTCAAGATTCGTCCCGGGCGTTCCCCAGTAAGCTTTCCGGCGTCGAGCACTACCTTGCCGTTGATGATGACGTATTCGATCCCCTCGGAGTAACGCAGTGGGTCTTCATACGTGCCGACGTCACGCACGGTGGCGGGATCGAAGACGGTGATGTCCGCGGCCATGCCCGGGCGCACGAGCCCTCGGTCATAGAGTCCCAGGCGTTGCGCCGCCTGCGAGGTCATCTTCCTCACCCCCTCTTCGATCGAAAACAGATGCAGGTCGCGGGCATAGTGTCCGAGCCACCGCGCCGCCGAGCCGAACGCGCGTGGATGAGTCAAGTTGCCGGCAAACGGACCGTCCACGGAGGAACCCGCCGCGTCGATCCCCAACGACACCCATTGCTGCCGAAGGCCAAGCTGCACGTCGTCTTCGCTCATCGTGAAACGGATGACGCCGATTCGCGTGTGAGCGAGCTCGATCAGATCGAGCAGCGTGTCCTCGGGCGTCTTGCCCATCTCGACGGCGACCTTGGATAGGCGCTTGCCCAGATATTTCTTGAGTGCGGGATTGACGCAGCCGGCGAGAAGAATCCCTTCCGCGCTCTCGTCGCCCATGGCTCCGTGCCAAAGTTGCGATTTGATCTTCTTCCGCTGTGCCGGGTCCCCGAACCGGTCGATCATCTGGTCGAGTCCGCCCGCGTGCGCCCAATCGGGAACATTGGCAGTCAGGTCGTTGGACGAGGCTGCATAGGGATACATGTTCGCTGCGATGTCGACGCCTTCCGCACGAGCCCGCTCGATTCGCGCCAGCACGTCCTTCATCTTCCCCCAGTTGGCCCGGCCCGAGACTTTCAGATGCCAGATTTCCACCGGAATGTGCGCCTCGCGACCGATCGTGATCGCCTCCTCGAGCGCCTGGATCTCGCCGTCGGCCTCGTCGCGGATATGGGACGCGTAAACTCCGCCGTAGCGCGCGGCGATCTTGGCCAAGGCGATCAGCTCAGGCGTCTTGGCGTAGGAGCCCGGCGGATAAATGAGTGCGGTCGAGACACCGCGGGCTCCTTGCTTCATCGCGGTCTCGGTGATTCTTTCCATCTCCGCTAGTTGGCTGGGACTCGGTTGCACATCATCGAGGCCAAGCACGATGGTCCGCACCTGGGCCGCTCCGACGAAAGTTGCCAGGTTGATGGTGCTACGGGTGGCCTCGAATCGTTTGAAGTAGCCATTGAGGTCAGTCCAGTTCACCGTCAGATGGAAGTGATCGAGGAAAGGCTTCCAACGCTCCAGCGCTAGCTCGTTGAGCGGCGCAATCGAGCCTCCCTCGCCTGTGATCTCGGTGGTGATGCCCTGACGAATTTTCGACTCGACCCGGTTGTCGACCAGGACGTGTCGCTCCGATTGGCCCAACAGATCGATGAACCCCGGCGCCACCGTTCGGTCGCCCAGGTCGATCCGACGCGTGCTCGCTGTGCGTGACAAATCGCCCACCGCCACAATCCGATCGCCGCGAATGCCGACGTCGGCTCGGAACCACGGCGCGCCTGAGCCGTCGACCACCCGGCCATTCGCCAGCACCAAATCAAACTCCGCCCGCTCACCAGCCCGAGCGGAGAGCACGCACGCGGCACAGGCAATCGCGCAGCTCAGTCGGAAAATTGGCATCGGGTCCCTCCGTCGCGCCGGGCGCGGTCGGCGTGTTCGGCCG